>Ga0335081_10000069_pt1 | contig 195801 bp, 182 predicted proteins | sample Lox_Sample_35_FD_206713 | JGI IMG/M metagenome (GOLD analysis project Ga0335081, IMG submission 206713) | Soil microbial communities from Loxahatchee National Wildlife Refuge, Florida, United States - Lox_Sample_3.5 | ecosystem: Environmental > Terrestrial > Soil > Wetlands | place: USA...
GCTCACCCGCGGTCTCGTGACCTTGGGGTCAAATCGGTCTCACCGCCGCGGGCGGGCGGTTGCTCGATACAACCGCCCGCCACCGCGGCCTATAACTGAAATTGCAGACACAAGGGGGTTCGGAAGTGTCAGAAAAAGACTGCACCTTCCGAACCCCCTCACCCTCGCTCGCTGTGCTCGCTCGACCTCTCCCCTCCGGGGAGAGGTGAAGAAGCGTGTCAGCGTCGAGTCGATCTAAAATCATCGTGCTTTAGACAAATCCTCGTCTACAGTCTTCTTCAAAAACGCATTCAAATCCCAGCGCGACGCCGCCGGCCGCGCCATTAGCCCAAGCCGCCGCGCGAGCCCGCCATGTCGACCACCACGGTGTCGAAATCCAGCTTCGCCGGTGCGCCGACGATCCGCTCGGCCGGCATCGGTTCGGCGGGTTCGTACCACGGCCGGCGATCGGCGACGCTGCCGGCGACCGATTGCGCGATCAGCGTGCCGATCTCGTCGCCTTGCAGCGGAAGGAGCTTCCTGTCGGCGTCGTAGCGGTAGAGCTGCGGGCAGAAATAGATGGCGTGAATGCGCGGGTTGAAGCCTTCGACGACCAGGAAATACCGCGGCCTGAGGAAAATATTATATTTTTTGACGATCGTGCGTTCCTGGCTGGCGCGGGCCACGCGCAGCCTGCTCGGCGACGGCCCGACGATGGTGCCGGCCTCGAGCATGACGATCCAGTCCTTGTTGGCGGCGTTGTCGCGATGGATCGGAACGAAATGCGCCGGCACTTTTCTACGCCATAAACCCATGGTGCAGCCTTTGCGTTCGTGACCTTGCGGCTAACAAACAGATAGCAAGCCGGACGGCTGCGCTCAATGGTCCATCGCTGCAATTGTTAACCCGTCATGCTCCGCGAAAGCGGAGCATCCAGTAAACGCTATACGATCGGTGAGTACTGGATCATCCGCTTGCGCGGATGATGACACGGAAATGAGTCAAGCTACATAGCGTGGGCTTTACGCTATAGGCCCAAATAGGCGGCTTGGACCTGCTTGTTGTTGGCCAACTCGGCGCTCGAGCCGTGCATGATGACGCGGCCGCTTTCGAGCACGTAGGCGCGCTGCACCAGGGTCAAGGCGCGGCTGACGTTCTGCTCGACCAAAAGGATCGCGGTGCCGAGCGCGTGAATCTCGGCGATTTTCTCGAAAGTCGAGTCGGTCACCACTGGCGCCAGGCCGAGCGAGGGTTCGTCGAGCATCAGCAGGCGCGGCTTGAGCATCAGGCCGCGGCCGACGGCGAGCATCTGCTGCTCGCCGCCGCTCATGGTGCCGGCGAGCTGCCGCCGCCGCTCGGCCAGGACCGGAAAGATGGTGAAGACAAGATCGAGCGAGCGGGCGCGCTCGGCCTTGGCGCTCGGCACATAGGCGCCGATCTCGAGATTTTCCTGCACCGTCAGTTCCGGAAAAACCTGGCGGCCCTCCGGCACATGGGCGATGCCGAGCTCGGCGATGCGGTATGCCGGCATGCCGGCGATTTGCCTGTCGCAAAAGCTGATGGTGCCGGCCGTCGGCCGCAGCAGTCCGGAGATCGCGCGCAGGGTCGTGCTTTTGCCGGCGCCGTTGGCGCCGAGGAGGCCGACGGCCTCGCCCTCGCCGACCGCGATGTCGATGTCGTGCGCCGCCGGCGTCGAGCCGTAACCGGCGCTCACGCCCGCAAGGTTCAACATGGCGCGGCTCCCGCGGCGTGTGCGGCAGCGCCATGCGCGTAGCCGGTGCCGAGGTAAGCGCGAATGACCTCGGGATTGGCGACGATCTCGTCGGGCGGGCCCTCGGCGATCTTCTGGCCGTGATCGAGCACCACGATGTGGCGGGCCACCGCCATGATGACGCGCATCACGTGCTCGACGATGACGATGGTCAGCCCGCGCTGCTTAAGCTTGCCGATCAGCGCGACCGCGGCGTCGATCTCCGACGGGTTGAGCCCGGCCATCACCTCGTCGAGCAGGAGGAGCCGCGGGGCCGTCGCCAGCGCGCGCGCCATTTCGAGCCGCCGCTGATCGATCGTGGTCAGGTCGCGCGCCGCGACATGCTCCTTGGCGTCGAGCCCGACGAACGCGATGGCGGCGCGGGCAGCCGCGCGCGCGCCCTCGATCGTTTTGTCGCGCAGGAACGCGCCGGTCATCACGTTGGCGAGCACGGTCATGGTGCCGAACGGCCGCGCCACCTGGAACGTGCGCGCCAGACCGTGAGCGCAGATGTCGTGCGGCCGCAAGCCCACCAGCTCGCGGCCGAAGGCGCGCACCGAGCCGGTGTTCGGCCGGTAGTAGCCGGTGATCAGGTTGAAGCTCGTGGTCTTGCCGGCGCCGTTCGGGCCGATCAGCGCGACGGTTTCGCCTTCGTTGACGGCAAAGCTCAGGTCCTGGACGGCGCGCAGACCGCCGAACCGCCGCGACAGATTGCGGACGACCAGCGCCTCAGCCATCGAGCACCGGGTCTTTCTTGTGGGCCGGCACGAGGCGGTCGTAAATCTCGGCGGCGACGCCGAGCAACCCGCTCGGCCGCCACAGAATCACGGCGATCAAAATCAGGCTGTAGACGGTGAGCTGCACGCCGCCATGGCCGCCGCCGAGCCAGCTTTGCAGCAGCGCCGAGGTCGACTCCAGCAGCACGGTGCCGACCACCGGCCCCCACAAGGTGCCGATGCCGCCGACGATCGACACCAACGCCGCTTCAACGGAGACGTTGAAGCTGAATGCGGTGTTGGGATCGATGAAGTAGATGTACTGGACGTAGAACGTGCCGGCCAGCGCGGTGAGGAACGCGCTGATCGCGTAGATCAGGCGCTTCATGCGCAGCGCATCGACGCCGATCGCCTCGGCGGCATCCTCGTCCTCGCCGACGGCGACCAGATAATAGCCGAGGAAGGAGCGCTCGATCCGATAGGTGACCGCAAGGCCGATGACCAGGAGGCCCAGCGCGACATAATAGTACGCGGCTTTGGCATCGAACTGCATCATCAGCGGCGCGTCGCCCAGATTGGGCATGGTGGTGCCTTCGGCGCCCCAGGCGAAATCGCGGAATTTCAGGAACAGCAGCATCAGCACCTGCGCGGTGGCGATGGTGGCGATGGCGAAATACGGACCGCGCAGCCGGAAGCAGAGCGCGCCGATCGGCAGGCTTGCCAGCATCGCCACGATGCCGCCCGCCACCATGCCGAGCCACGGCGACACGCCGAAGCGGATGAGCAGAATGGTCGAGGTGTAGGCGCCGAGCCCGAAATAGGCGGCATGACCGAGCGACAGCTGCTTGGCGTAGCCGCCCATCAGGTTCCAGGCCACGCCGATGAACGAGAACAAGAGCACACGGATGAAAATATCGATGGCGAACGCCGAGTGCACCGTTATGGGAAGCACCAGCGCGAACGCCGCCAGCACGCCGAGCGCAATCGCGCCGCGGCTCGGCAGCGTGCGCTTCACCGCGCCCATCCGCCGAACAGGCCGCTCGGGCGGAGCGCCAACGTCAACAGCAGCATCGCGAATACCACGATCAGGCCGGAATCGGCGCCGACGAACTGGATGCCGAGCGATTCGGCGACCCCCATCATCAGGCTCGCGATCAGCGCGCCGACCACGTTGCCGAGCGTGCCGAGCACGACGGCGACAAAGGCCATCAGCACGAACACCTGGCCGACCAGCGGATAGGCCGGATAGAACGGCATCAAGAGCGAGCCGGCGGCGCCGGCCAGCGCCAGCGCCACGCCGACCGCTACGGCGAACACGCGATCGGGATTGATGCCCATCAGCATCGCCACGTCGCGGTTCTGCGCCGCGGCCCGCATTGCCTTGCCGAGGTCGGTCGCGTGCAGGAACACCCAGAGCGCTGCGCTTAAGCCCATCGCCACCGCAAAGGCGATGAGCTTGGCAACGGCGATGTAGATCGGGCCGATGTGGATCGTCGCTTCGCTATAGGGCGTTTCCACGGTGCGGTAATTGGCGGTGAACAGCAAGAGCGCGACGTTGAGCAGCAACAGCGACAGCGCAAACGTCAAAAAGATCTGCGGCATGTCGCCGAGCCCCAACACGCGGCGGATCAGGAAATGCTGGAGCAGCACGCCGATGACGAACAACGCCGGCATCGACACGAACAGCGAGGCCAGCGGATCGATGCCCCAATAGGTCGCCAGGAAGAAGCTGATATACATGCCGATCATCACGAACTCGCCTTGGGCGAAGTTGACGATCTTGACCACGCCGAAGATGAGCGTGACGCCGATGCTCACCAGCGCGTAGACGCCGCCGATGAGCAGGCCGTTGACCACCGCCTGAGCGAGAATTTCCAGCATTTTCTTTCGCGCGGACGATCAGGCTTTCAATAGCGGCGCGCGCGCTTCGCCTTGCGGAAACACGCTCGCCAGATCGGCGTGCTGCCATTGCACGCCGACCGGATGGGCGTAGATGTTCTTGCCGTCCGGGCCGAACTTGACCTTGCCGCCCGGACACATCGCGGCATAGCCCGATGAGACATCGAGCGCGGCGATGGCGTCGCGGACCTTTTGTGGATCAGTCGACGCCGCCCGCTCCAGCGCGTCGGCGATCATGAAGGTCTGCGCCACCAGGCCGCCGGCATATTCGAACAGAAACTCGCCGAATTGCTTCTGATACGCCGTGTTGACCTTCTGCGAGTCGGCGTTCATGTCGTGGTTCCAGTGCGCGACGCCGAGCAAGCCTTCGGCGAGATTGCCGACGTTCTTGTAGAAGTCGGGAATGACGAAGCCGCCAGAGCCGCCGTTGATGGCGATCGAAAGCCCGACCTGCTTGATGGCGCGGATGATCAGGATCAAATCGTTGAGGTAGGACACCGGGAACAGCATGTTGGCGCCCGAGGCCTTGACCTTGTTGATGAGCGGGCTGGCGTCGGTCAGGCCGGCCGAATACGGCTCGAACATGACGATTTCGACGCCCTGGCCCGGCGCCTGCTCGCGCAAGCCCTTCGAGGTCGCGGTGCCGAACGCGGTGTTTTCGAAGATCACCGCCACCTTCGGCTTGTCGCTGACCAGCTTCGACATTTGCAGCTGCGCCAGCGCGAACTGCGAGGCGCGTGCGAACGGCGTGAACGTGTAGTGGCGGCCGACATTGAGCTGGTCGGTGCTCGATCCGGTCAACAGCGGCACCTTGGCACGCTCGGCGACCTCGCTGGCGATCAAAGTGAGCGCGCTGGCAAAGCAGCCGTGGATCGCCGAGAGCTTGTAGTTCGAGATCAGGCGATCGGTCTCGGTGCGGGTCACCGTGGTGTCGCTCTGCACGTCGGAGACGATCAGATTGAGCTTGGCGCCGCCGAGCGACTTGATGCCGCCGGCATCGTTGACCATTTGCACCGCGAGCTTGGCGGCATTGACGCAGCCTTGCCCGATCTGGGCGAAGCTGCCGGTCGTCGGATAGAGGCCGCCGATATTGACGGCTTCGGCCGCCTTGGCGCGCAACGGCCAGGCCGCGACGGCACCGGCCGCCAGCGCCCCGCCGGCGGTGCGGACCAAAAAGTCTCTGCGGCCCTGCCGCGTTCGCGATCCAGCGCGCTGCGTTTTCGCCTTTGCCATCTGCTCCTCCCTTGTGAATCTTGCGCCGACGCTTCGGCGCCGCCGCCGCAACGGCATCGTTCAAGTGGCCATTGCCGGGCTTGGTGATTGTATACAATATTATTTTCATGATTGCAAACGCTGGAGTGCTGCGATAAGACTACGGCTGTCCGAGGTTTGCCGATGGCTGTCGCGACATCATTGCGAAACTCCCGAGCACGGCGCGCCGCTGCATTGCCCAGGCGGACGGCGGCTGCCGCACCGTCGAAACGGCGAGCACGGCGGCCGCGGCGCCCCGCTATCGCCGATGTCATCGCGGCGCGGCTTGAGGAAGATATCGTGCTCGGTCGCCGCCATCCGCGCGAGCGGCTGGTCGAGCAGGAGCTGTGCGACCGCTTCAACACCCATCGCGGCGACGTGCGCCTCGCGTTGTTCGAGCTGGAAAAGAAGGGGCTGATTGTGCGCGTGCCGAACCGCGGTGCCACGGTGCGCGATCTCACCCCGCAGGAAGTCCAGGAGATCTACGCGGTGCGCGAGGAATTGGAGGTCATGGCGGCGCGCATTCTGCCGTTACCGGTCGCCGCCGCCGACCTCGCCAAGCTCGATGACCTGCAGAAGCGGCACAGCGCCGCCGTCGATGCCGGCGACATGCTCACGGTGTTTCACACCAACCTGCAATTTCACCAGACCATGTTCGGCCTGTGCGGCAATGCTTGTCTGATCGAAACCATCGAGCGCCTGGCGCAGAAAGTGTATGGCATCCGCTCCTACGCCAACGCCTTTCCGGAGGCGCTCGACCGCGTGCGCCGCGACCACGTCGAGATCGTCGAGGCGCTGCGCGCCTCGCGCCGCGATGAGCTGATCGAACTGACGCGCCGGCACTTGCGGCCGTCGCCGGCGGCCTATATCCGCGCCTACGAGCGCCGCTTCGGCAACGCGCCGACGCCGGCCGAGGTTTTTTGATGACGCGCATTCTCATCACCGGCGCCGCCGGCCAGATCGGCAAAGCTTTACGCGAAGGTTTTCGCGGCTCCTATTCGCTGATCCGCTTGCTCGACGTGGCGCCGCTCGGCGCCGCGGCAAGCGATGAGGAAGTGATCGCCGCCGACATCCGCGATATCGCCGCGATGGAACGCGCCACCGCCGGTATCGACTGCGTCGTGCATCTGGCCGGCCAATCCACCGAGGCCGGCTGGGACAAGGTGCTGCCGCTCAACATCGAAGGCTGCTACAACGTGTTCGAGGCGGCGCGCCGGAATGGCGTCAAGCGCATCGTGTTCGCCAGCTCCAATCACGCCATCGGCTTTCACCGCCGCGAGCGCTTCATCGACAACAACGTGCTGCCGCGGCCGGACACGCGCTACGGCGTCTCAAAGGTGTTCGGCGAGGCGCTCGGCCGGCTTTATGCCGACAAATACGGGCTCAGCGTCGCCTGCCTGCGCATCGGCAGCTTCGTCACGCCGGACCGGCCGACCGATGCGCGCCAGCTCCTCACCTGGATCAGCCACCGCGACATGGTGCAGCTGGTGCGCCGCTGCATCGATCACCCGCATTATCATTTCGTCGTCGTCTACGGCGTGTCGAACAATTTGCGCAGCCGCTGGGACAACACCAACGCCAAGTTTTTGGGTTATCGCCCGCAGGACGATTCGGAAAAATTCGCGGCGGAGATTTTGGCGCAGGGCAAAAAGGAAAACGAGATCGCCGCGCAATTCCACGGCGGCTTCTACACCCCGATGGAGTTCGCCGGCGATCCGGACGCGATCGAGTAGGTATAGTGACTGGTCAAAGCAACTTCGCCGTCATTGCGAGCGAAGCGAAGCAATCCAGTGGCCCGCTCCCTTCCCTCCCCCGCAAGCGGGGGAGGACGGTTAGGGGTGGGGGATTGCTTCGTCGCTTCGCTCCTCGCAATGACGAGCACTGAGCTCGATCAGACGAGGCAATTTTGGCAGAGCAAGACAAACAAAAACACGGGCTGGCGCGCGGGCTGACCAATTACGGCGACGCCGACTTTTCGCTCTATCTGCGGCGCTCGTTTGCCAAGTCGATGGGCTACTCGGCCGACATGCTGGCGCGGCCGATCGTCGGCATCGCCCAATCGACGAGCGGCTTCAACAATTGCCACCGGCATTTTCCGGAGCTCGTCGACGCGGTCAAGCGCGGCGTCATCGCCGCCGGCGGCCTGCCGCTCGACTTTCCGACCGTGTCGCTCGGCGAAGTTTTTCTGCATCCGACCAGCATGATGTTCCGCAATCTGATGGCGATGGACGTGGAGGAAATGATCCGCGCCCAGCCGATGGACGCGGTGGTGCTGATCGGCGCCTGCGACAAGACCGTGCCGGCGCTGCTGATGGGCGCCACCTCGGCCGACCTCCCCGCCGTGGTGCTGATCGGCGGCCCGATGCTGCCGATGGCGCATCACGGCGAGCGGCTCGGCGCCTGCACCGACTGCCGGCGCTTCTGGGCCAAATACCGCGCCGGCGAAATCTCGGCGCGCGACATCGACGACATCGAGGGCAACCTTGCCACCACGACCGGCAGCTGCGCCGTGATGGGCACCGCCAGCACCATGGCGTCGATCGCCGAGGCGCTCGGCATGACGCTGCCCGGCACCGCGGCGATTCCGGCGGTGCATGCCGACCGGCTGCGCGCCGCCGAATTGAGCGGCCGCCGCGCCGTCGAGCTGGTCGGCGGCGCGCTGCGCCCGAGCCGCATCATCACGGCGCAGTCGATCGAGAACGCGTTGCGCGTGCTGCTCGCCATCGGCGGCTCGACCAACGGGCTCATTCATCTCACCGCGATCGCCGGCCGCGCCGGCGTCGACGTATCGCTCAAGCGCCTGAACGAGTTGTCCGACGAGACGCCGATCCTGGTCGATCTCAAGCCGACCGGACAGCATTACATGTCGGATCTGTTCGCCGCCGGCGGCATCGGCGCGGTGTTGCGCGAATTAAAGCCGCTCCTGCATCTCGACTGCATGACGGTGACCGGCGAAACGCTCGGCGAGCGCTTGGCCGGCGCAGCGCCGTGGGTCGACCGCGACGTGGTCCGCCCGCTCGGCGAGCCCTATCAGAAGCACGGCGGGCTTGCGGCTCTATTCGGCTCGCTGGCGCCGAACGGCGCCATCATCAAGCGCTCCGCCGCCGATCCGCTTCTGTTCGAACGCGAAGGCCGCGCCGTGGTGTTTTCCTCGCTCGACGATCTCGCCGCGCGCATCGACGCGCCCGATCTCGACGTGGCGGCGGACGATTTTCTGGTGCTGCAGAATGTCGGGCCGAAGAGCGGCTACGCCATGCCGGAGGCCGGCTATCTGCCGATCCCGGCGAAGCTGGCGCGGGCCGGCGTCAAGGACATGGTGCGTATTTCCGACGCGCGCATGAGCGGCACCGCCTACGGCACCATCGTGCTGCACGTCTCGCCCGAAGCGGCGGTCGGCGGCCCGCTGGCATTGGTGAAGAATGGCGACCGCATCAAACTCTCGATCGCCGAGCACCGCCTCGATCTATTGGTCGATGACGCCGAGCTTGCCAAACGCCGCGCCGCGCACCGGCCGTTCGCCGCGACGCCGCCGCGCGGCTACGCCCGGCTCTACATGCAAAGCGTGCTGCAAGCCGAAATGGGCTGCGACTTCGATTTTCTGCGGAAGGTTTAGAACACGTTTCCCGGGCGCAGCGCAGCACGTAGCGAAGCGGAGTGGTGCGCTGCAGACCCGGGATCGTCACGAATTCCGAGTTTGGAACGATCCCGGATCAGCGGTGCACCGCTTCGCTACGCTACGCGCTGCACCGCATCCGGGAAACACGGTCACAGCAATACCAACTCGTCATAAAGGTCTCGCCAGGTCGGATTTGCTTGCTCCACCAGCTTGAATTTCCATGCGCGGCGCCAGCATTTTAGCGTTCGCTCACGTTCGCGCGCTTCGAGGATGGACGCATATTCCTCGAAGTGCACCAGAATCATCACGCCATATTTGTTTGTGAAGCCTGGCGCGACCTTCGTCCGATGCTCCCAAACACGACGTGCGAGATCGCTGGTTACGCCGACGTAGAGCACGCCTTTTGAACGATTCGCCAGAATGTAAACGAAGTACCGTTTGCTCATACGGTAACAACCATCGGGGTTTCCCGGGCGCAGCGCAGCACGTAGCGAAGCGGAGTGGTGCGCTGCAGACCCGGGATCGTTAAAAGCGCTACGTCACAGACGCCTGAGCTTGCAACGACCCCGGATCAGCGGTGCACCGCTTCGCGCTGCACCGCATCCGGGGAACAAGTCATAGCAAGGCTGGTTCGTCGTAAAGGTTCCAGCGCTACGCCATCAGCGACAGCGTCGCTTTCTCGTATTGGCCGGCGCCCATCTCGCCTTCGGCGAAGATGTGGTGGTCGGCGATCCACTCGAACGATTCCTCGTAGACTTCCTTGGTGTACGGTTCGAACACCAGCCGCTCGCCGGGGCCCCAGCGCCGCGTGTCCATCAGCGCATGGAAGCGGTCGGGAAACTCGTTCTTGTAGTAGTGCGTGTAGAGCTCCGGCCGCAGGTCGATGTCGCGCTGCGCCTTGCGCAGCGCCCGGAAGAATTTGCGCAGATCTTCCGGATCGGGATCGCCGTGGATCATGGTGGCGATCATGAACGTGGTGTCGATCACCTTGCGGAAGCCGAGCTGCTCGGCGAAGTAATACGGGCCGCTGAACAGGCTTACCGCCGGCGCCTTGCCGTCGATCAGCTGCTCCATGCGCGCGAACAGCATGCCGTCGGCGTAATGCAGCTTGATCTCTTCGGGTTTGAGATACTGCTCGAGCGCCTGGACGGTGGCGTAATGGCTGCCGGACTGATAGCCGACCGACACCGGCACGCCGGCGAGATCGGCGGGCGTCTTCACCGGCGAATCCGGCGGCACGAAAATGCCGGCCGGCGATACCGAATAGACGTCGCGATACATGCGGCCGAGGCCCTTCGAGGCCGCGACGTTGATGGTCCAATGGCAGGCGCAGCTGACGTTCGACTTGCGCCCTTCCTCGATCGACTGATAGGCGCCGACCTTGTCGCCCTTGTTGTGAATCTTGCCGCCGGTCGCGCGCACCAGCTCGCGGAATTCGTAGTCGAGGCCTTCGGCGCGGAAATAGCCTTTTTCTTCCGCCACCCATTCTTGCAGCCGGAAGTGCGGTTCGATCAGAAATTTTGCCATGTCGTTCCTCCAGGTTGGGTGATTGTCAGCAACGGCTTTATGCGTCGTCGGCCTCGCCGCGCCGGCGCGCGGCGGAGGTTCCATCGGTCTTCGTATGGCCGCGTGCCGCGGCGACGCGGCCATGCTCGGCGACGCGGCGGGCGCGGATCATCTTGACGTGGTCGTCCATCAGCGCCCGCGCGCCGCTCGGGTCGCGCAGCTCGATCAGATCGGCGAGCTTGCCGTGCACTTCGAGAATGTGGCGGGCAAGCTTGGGCGTGGCGGTGACATTGCGGCGCGGCCACGACACGTGCTCGAGTGAGATCAGTTGCACGAGCAGCACGCGGTTGTGCGAGGCCTCGGCCACGGCGAGATGAAAATCGCGCGACAGCCGGGTGAATTCGTCGAGATCGTCGATCGCCGCCTCGGCCTCGTGCAAAAGCCGGCGCAGTTTGGCGACGTCGGCAGCGCTGGCGTTCTCCGCCGCCAATTCGGCACCGAGCGTTTCGATGGCGCGCTGCGCGTCCATGATCTCCGCCGCCGACACGCCGGTGAGGTCGAGCTGCACCGCGAGCGCCTCGGCGAACAGCCGCGGATTGCCGTGGGCGATGCGGGCGCCGCCGCCCTTGCCCATGCGGATCTCGACGATGCCGAGCGCTTCGAGCGTGCGCAGCGCGTCGCGCGCCACGATGCGGCTCGCCTTGAACCGCGCCGCCAGGTCCTTTTCGGTGCCGAGAAAATCGCCGGGCTTCAGCTTCTTGGCAAACAGCGCGTCGCGCACTTCGGCGACGATCTGCGCCGACAGCGATGACGAACGCCCGGCAAACATGACCCGCGCGGTCAGGTCGCTGTTCATTTGGGTGAGCGCGGCGGGGGTGGCTACAGTCATAATTCGAGGGCTCGGCTCGCAAGCATCCCGCAAAGGATACTAAAGATATTATCTTTAAGCAACCCCTTCCCAGGGCCGGCATGGCGGGCGAGGCTTGGCGATGGCGATGCGATCCGACATTCGGCTCATTTACGTGGGGCGCGGCGTGCGCGGCATGGGCGACGGCTTCGCCGTCATCGTGCTGCCGGCGTATCTCGCCGCGGCCGGCTACGACCCGGTCGCCATCGGCGTCATTCTGACGGCGGCGCTGCTCGGCACCGCGGCGCTGACGCTTGGCGTCGGCGCGATCGCGTCGCGGCACGATCTGCGCACGCTGATGCTGGCCGGCGCGGCGCTGATGGTGGCGACCGGGCTCGCCTTCGCCAATGTCGGCGGCATCGCGCTGATCGCCATCGTCGCCTGCCTCGGCACCATCAACCCGGCGACCGGCGATCTCGGCGTGCTGGTGCCGCTCGAGCAATCGATGCTGGCGCACAGCGTCGCCAATGAGGAACGCACGCGCGTGTTCGCGCGCTACGGACTGATCGGGGCGATGTCGACCGCGGCCGGCGCGCTCGCGGCGGCGGCGCCCGACTTTCTGGTGCGGCTCGGCATCGCGCAGCCGGACGCGTTCAAAATCTTGTTCTATGCCTATGCGGGGTTCGGCGTCGTCTGCGTGCTGCTGTACCGGCGGCTGCCTCACGTTCGCAGCGAAGCCGCGGCGGCGCCGGCGCCGGCGACATTGCTCGGGCCGTCGCGCGGCATCGTCTACAAGCTCGCCGCGCTGTTCAGCCTCGATGCCTTTGCCGGCGGCTTCACCGCGCAGTCGCTGCTGGCGTTGTGGCTGTTCGAAAAATTCCACCTCTCGATCGCGGCTGCGAGCGTGTTCTTCTTCTGCAGTTCGATCTTGGGCGCGCTGTCCTATCCGGTGGCGGCGCGGCTGGCGCGCTATATCGGTCTCGTCAACACCATGGTGTTCACCCACATCCCGTCGAGCATTCTTCTCATCGTCGCAGCGTTCGCGTCGGATCTGAAGCTTGTGCTCGGCCTGCTCTTGGTGCGCGCGGCGCTGTCGCAAATGGACGTGCCGGCTCGCGGCTCCTACGTGATGGCGGTGGTGACGCCGCCCGAGCGCGCCGCCGCCGCGAGCGTTACCACGGTGCCGCGCAGCCTCGCTTCCGCCATCAGCCCGAGCCTCGCCGGCTTTCTGCTGGCGTCGCCGTTCACGGGCCTGCCGCTCGTCGTCTGCGGCACGCTGAAAATCGTCTACGACGCGGCGCTGCTGTACTCGTTCCGGCACATCAAAGCGCCGGAGGAGGTGCGGCAGTGAACCTTGTTGATTTGTCATCACCCGCGCAAGCGGGTGATCCAGTAATCACCGATGGTAAGGTGTTTACTGGATGCTCCGCTTTCGCGGAGCATGACAGTCAACAGTCAAGCACCGCCCATCGGGAACGTCGCGCGCCAGTGATGGGCGATGTCGGCGCCGGTAGCGAACCAGACGCCGTCGTGGCCGCGCATGTATTCGAGGAGTTTCAGCAAGCCCTTGCAGCGGCCGGGGCGGCCGATCAGCCGGTCGTGCAGGCCGATCGAAAAGAGCTTCGGCGCGCCGCGCTGGCCTTCGCCGTATAGCACGTCGAAGGCGTCGCGCATGTAGATGAAAAAGTCGTCGGCGGTGGAGAAGCCGCTGTTCTCGTTGAAGCGGTTGTCGTTGGCCTCGTACGAGTACGGAATGACGAGGTGCGGCCGGCCGCCGACACGGAGCCAATACGGCAGCTCGTCGTTGAGCGCATCGCGGTCGTACAGAAAGCCGCCGGCTTCGACCAACAGGCGCCGCGTGTTCGGACCGGGGCGTCCGGTCATCCAGCCGACCGGGCGCGCGCCGCAAAGGCGCGTCAAAATATCGACGGCTCGACTTATATGCTCGCGCTCGACGTCCTCGGGCACCCCGCAATAATCGATCCAGCGATAGCCGTGGCTGACGATCTCGTGGCCGCGCTCGACGCAGGCTTTCGCCAGCTGCGGATTTTGCTCGAGCGCGCGGGCGACGGCCAAAATGCTCATCGGCACGGCGAATTCGGCGAAGGCGTCGAGCACGCGCCAGGCGCCGCGGCGGCTGCCGAATTCGAACACCGATTCGACGAGCGGCACGCGCACGCCGCGATAGCTCGGCACGCCGATGTCGTTGAGCATGCCTTCGGAGATGTCGTCGCAGTTGGCGAGCGAAGCTTCGCCGCCGCCCTCGACGTTGAGATTGAAGTTTGACTGCGATCAGCGCGCCGCCCGGCCATTGCGGATGCGGCGGCGCCGCGCCATAGCCGACGAGATCGCGGGCGACCATCGGATCGGGTTTCGGGTCAACCATCTTCTTCGTCCGCTCCGAACGTTTCCCGGGCGCAGCGCAGCACGAAGTGGTGCGCTGCGGACCCGGGATCGTCAAGAACGCAGAGTGTGGGACGATCCCGGAACAGCGGTGCACCACTCCGCTTTGCTCCGTGCTGCACCGCATCCGGGAAACAGCTTTATTTCATCGCCGATGACGTAGTCGCCAGCGGCGCCGTGCAGGCATCATAGCAATAAAACCAATCGGTCTCGGTCGGCCCGCGCATCCAGCTGTTCTCGATGGAAATGCGCTGCACGTCGGCGACGCGGCCGATGCGGGTGGCCTCGTAGACGCGGAACGCCGTCGCAAGATCGTCGAATTGCTGCAGGCAACGCGCCAAGATCGCGGCATCCTCGACCGCCATGGCGCCGCCCGCGGCCATGAACGGGCGCATCGGATGGCAGGCGTCGCCGAGCAGCACCAGCCGGCCGCCGCTCCAGCAATCGTTGCGCGCGCGGTCGAAGATCGGCCACAGCGTTACGCCGTCGACCGCGTGCAGCACGCGCTGCAAGTCGGCATGAAAGCCGGCGAAGGCGTCGAGATATTGCGCGCGCGTCGCCGGCAGCGATTGCTCTTCGGAGTCCCAGCTTGCCGCCGGCACCACGCCGATCGCATAGACCTCGTCGCGCCTCCCGGTCAGATAATACGGCAGGCAATGCCGGTCCGTACCCCACCACTTGGTGCAATCCGGAATGTAGAAGCCATTGAGCCGCGCCGCGGGAAAGATCGCGCGGAAGGCCGCGGCGCCGACGAAGCGCGGCGGCTCGGGCCTGAGCAGAAACTCGCGCACCTTCGAGCGGATGCCGTCGGCGCCGATGACGAGATCGGCGTCGGCCTCGGCGCCGTTGGCAAACTTCAGCCGCACGGCGTCGCGCGCTTCGTGCAAGTCCACCAGCTGATGATCGAACGCGATGGTGCCGGGCGCGACGCCGTGCGCCAGCACCGCATGCAAATCGCCGCGATGGATGTGCACGTATGGGCCGCCGTAGCGTCGCTCGCGCTCGGCATCGAACACGATCTCGTACATCGTCGCGCCGGTGTCCCAGGCGCGGCTGACGTAGCGGTCGGATTTGATGCCGGCGGCGACCAGCCCGTCTTCGAGCCCGAGTCGGCGCAGCACCTTGCTGACATTGGCGGAGAGAATGATGCCGGCGCCGATGCGCGAGAACGCCGGCGCCTGCTCGTACACTTTCACGGCGAAGCCGGCGCGCTGCAAAAAGCCGGCTGCCGTCAAGCCGCCGAGGCCGGCGCCGACGACGGCGATGCGCGTTGTCTTTGCCATCCGATCGGCGGCGGCTGCGTCGTCCTGCTAATGCGCCGCTTGCCTCGGCTGCTCGACACGCAGAAAGCCGAGCCGCTGCATCACCGGCTCGTCGGTGACGCGCAGGAGCAGCGCGTCGTCGCCGGCCTCATGCGAATGCGGCCGCCAGGCCGGCGCCGCGATGACGTCGCCGCGGCGCCAGGCGAAGTGCTCACCGTCCACCGTTGTGGCGCCGCTGCCCTGGACGACGGCGTAGATGTTGTTCGCGGTGGTCTGCAAGGTCGCCGTCTTGGCGCGCGGGGCGAGCCGCATCATGTGCAGCCCGATCGTGTCCATGGCCGGATTGCCGAGCTGCACGCTGGTGCCGAATGGCCCGGACGGATCCGGGGTCGCGGCATCGAGCTGCTTGAGCGTCTCGCTCAGGGGAAACACGAACGGCGAATCCTTGGTCGGCGGCGCGCTCGTGGACGCGTCCTTGCCGTTGTCGCCGTCTTCTTCGTTCGGCTCGAAGAACATCGGCTCGAGCAGCTGCACCAGCGGCACGTCGAGAAAATCGAGCCAATAGGCGCAGGCGCGGCTGTCGTTGCCGTGGCCGTGGCTCGACCAGTTCGGCGTCAACAGCACGTCGCCGGGCTCCATGGCGATCTTGACGCCGTCGACCTCGGTGTAGACGCCGGGCTCGGAATCGAGAATGAGGCGCAGCGCGTTCGGCGTATGGCGATGCGAACGGGCCCATTCGCCCGGCATGATCATCTGGTAGGCGGAAACGAGCGTGCGCACCGTGCCGTAGCTCGCATCGGAGGCCGGATTGAAGAGGATGAGATTGCGCCGCTCGGCAAGCTCGGTGTTGATCAGCCGGCCGGCGGCATCGAGCGCGCCGCGCGCTTGTTCGTAGGTCCAATGCGCCGGCTGAAAATTTTTCTTCGGCTCCGACCACAGCGACGGCGTCTTCTTGGCCCAGCCGGGCGCGATGCCGACCAGATCGAGTTTGCCATATAGCTCTTCGAGCGAGCCGGATTGGGCGAGCTCTTCGCGGGACGGAATTTTTGTCATGACGGCGCCTCGCAACGTGGCAACGTAGGGTGAGTTAGCCGCGCAGCGGCGTAACCCACCATGCTGCTTGGTGGGTTACGCGCCTGCGGCGCTAACGCACCCTACACCGTCTGTGCTCGCAACGGGAGCCTCGGCGGCGCCGCGAACCACATCGATCAGCATGAGTGGGTTGTCCGGCATGCGGTCGTCGCGCCAGGCGACGTGGCCGTCGGGCCGCACCAGCACGAATTTGCGCCCATAAAGCGCTGCAACCTTTGGCTCGCGCAGCGCGACGAAATCGAGCGGCACGCCGCGCAACCGCGCTGCTTCGAGCAACGGCTCGGCTTCTTGCGCATCGGCGTCGAAGCCGAGCAGCACAAAACCGCGGCCGAACAGATCGAGGGTCGAGCGGCCGTCGGCGAGCCAGGCATGCGGCGCGCGGTGACCGGGCCGCGCCACCGGCACGTAGCTGCGCGCGTCATCGGGCGGCGGCGCGGTTCCGTCCGGCCAGCAGATCGGCGAGCCCTCGTAGCGATAGCCGAGGTGAATGCCGAGGGTGAACCATTCGCGGCGCATCATGGCGGTGAATTCGCGGCCGACCTTGGCCCGCGTCGCCGCGCCGGCCGGCGTATCGTCGGCGATGTCCTGATGGGCACCGACCGAGAGCATGCGGCGCAGATTGCCGCTCGCCTCGGCGACGTTGCGGGCGCCGACCGGCTGGCGCTCGCGCGCATACGAATCGAGCAGGTGTTCGCCGCCCCAGCCTTCCAGGGTGGCGTCAAGCTTCCAGGTGAGATCGACGGCGTCGCCGATGCCGGTGTTCATGCCGAAGCCGCCGGTCGGCGACATCATGTGCGCGGCGTCGCCGGCGATGAAGCCGCGGCCACTGCGAAACGTTTCGGCGACCAGCTCGCGGCGCACCCACGGCAGCACGCTCAAAATCTCAAACTCGAAATCGCAGCCGACCGCGCGGCGGATGGCGGCCTTGATGTCGTCGGTCGTATAGTCGCGCTGCTGCGGCCCGCCGATCAGCGAAAAGCGCCACTGGTCGCGGCCATTGATCGCCACGATGGTGGCCCAGGTGCCTTCCGGTCCGATGAAGATGTGCCGATAGGCCTTGCCCTTGTCGTGCAGCGACAAGAGATGCGGGCAGCGGAAGATGACGTTGGTCGTGTAGGTGAGCACCGGATTGCCCAGCATGGCGATGCCGAGCGTCTCGCGCACGAGGCTGCGCGCGCCGTCGCAGCCGACGATGTAACGCGCGGCAACAGTTTCGCGCGCGCCGGTCTCGGCGTTCTCGACCGTGGCAATCACCCGCTCAGGACTTTGCGAGAATGAGATAAGCCGCGTGCGATAGCGCAGCTGCACGGTCTTTTGCCCGGCCGCAAACGCGCGCAGGATCGGATCGAACATGTTTTGCGGACAGCGCTCACGGCGCTGCGGGCTTTCGGGCGGCGGCGGTGCCTGGCCGATACCGGGAAAGCGCTCGCGGCCGAGCTCGTAGCCGGTGAGACTCGTCAGATAGACGTTGTCCTGCGCGTAATCGCGCGGATAGGGCGACGCCTCGACCGCACCGACCAAGCCCCAGCGCCGGCAAAATTCCATGGTGCGGACGCCGACGAGATCCATGCGCGGCTGGTAGATCGAGCCGTCACTCTGTTCGATCAGCACGCAGCGAACGCCGCGCCAGCCAAGATCGCCGGCCAGCGCCAGCCCGACCGGCCCGCCGCCGACGATGAGAACCGGGATGATGTCGTGCTGCCCGTTCATTGCAAGATTACTTCCGACTCATACCATGCAATCATTGCCGTTGAATGCCGTGCTCCCGATTGGCCCACGCCAGCGCGGTCAGAATGGCGGCGGCGAGCCACATGCCGGCGATGCCGACGGTCGCGTAAGCGATGGCGCCGGCCGCACCGCCGACAATGAAGCCGAACGCCACCGCGAGCACCAGATGCAGGCGCCGACGCGCGACGGCAAATTCGCGCCCGGCGTCGACGTCGCGCGGATCGCGGGCGCAGCGGCGCCAGGCCTTGATCAGCTCGGTGATCTCGATGCCGAGTTGCGTCATGTTGCCGGTCATGACGTTGGTCTGCGGCACGCCGCGCAGCAAGAGCCGCACCGCCACGCTTTGCAGGCCCATCGCCATGGCGCCGAACAGCCCGGCGACGATGCCGTAGGCGTCGGACACGTCCGTGACCGGCGGCCCGAACAGCATCATGGCGGCGAACACCGCAAGCAGTACCGCTTCGAGCGCCAGCATCGACGCCAAGGTCGAGCGACCGCGCTGCTGCAGGACGCCGATGATCGCCGCGGCAGCGGCGGCGGCGAGCAGAAAAACCGGAATGGCCAAAAGCTTGCCGGCGACGCCGTAATCGTGGCGCACCAGCTCGGCGGCGGCAATGATGAAGCTTCCGGTCACCTGCGCGACGAACAAACCGAACAGCGCCAGGTACGTATAGCTGTCGACGTAGCCGGCGACGAAGCTCAGCAGCATCGGCAGCAGCGTCGGCGGCGACGGTCCGGGGGCGGCCGCGGCTCTGGCAGTCTCGGTCATGGCTCGTCCTCCGCGGTGCGGCTCGCAGGCGCACAGCGCGCGTCATACGATTGCGCGCGTCCTCGCGGAAGCGGACCCGAACTCTTTAGCCTTGAATTACTGCGACAGGCGCTAGACCGAATCCGTCCGCTTCGGTGGCCGCGTCATGATGCAGCCTATCGGCACCAGCGCGAACATGGCGAGGAGAACGATCCAGAGTGCGATATTGGTCAGCATCACACGGCTCCGGTGTCGTCGATCCGACGTCCGGTCGGCGGCCGTGGCATGGGGTCGATGCGCGCGTGCGCCGCGGCCTCATCAGCCGTCGACCAACGATGCTAATTGTGAAGTGCTGCCCGCCGAAGGCATCAAAGGCTGCCGTTGATTGGCGGAACGCCGGCAAGTTCCGCGAGCAGCTCGGGGCGAGATTAGCGCGTTTTTAGGTCGCGAGCCAGTTCGCGTTACGCCGCGGCTTGGCGCGTTGCGACGGTTCCGATGCGCGCGGCTTTGCCGTCGCCAAGCTGCGCCCGCACCCATTGCCACAGTGCCGCGATTTCGCGGGCGGCGCGGCCGTCGCCGGAGAATTCGGTGACGCCGAGGCCGGCAGCGACCGCGTCCTGATAAGCCATGCGCGCTGACAGCAGCGGGTCGGCGAGCACGCCAAGGCCGGTCAAGCCTTTGGCTGCCTCGCTCGCCCGGTGGCTGCGATAGGTCGGCGGGCATTGATTGAGGACGAACGCGGCTTTGCGCTTGGCGAGAAACACGGCACGGAACGTCGCCGCGGTGGCTTCGACATCGAGCCGGCTTGGCCGCGCCGGCAACAGGCAAAGATCCGCGGCGTCAGTGATCAGGCGCACGGCGGCATTGTCGGCGCCGGCAATGTCGAAGATCGCCAAGGTGAAGCCTACTCCGGCAAGGCCGTCTAGAATGGCGGACAGCCGCGGCAGGCGTTCGCGTTCCAGCGGCTCGACCACGACCTGATGCCTGACTTTGGCGGCGGCGCGGCGCTCGCCCCAGCGGGCGAGCGAGGCCTGCGGATCGAGATCCAGCGCGATCACCTTCTCGCCGCTTGCTGCCGCCGCCACTGCGAGCGATGCGGCCAGCGTGGTTTTGCCGGTGCCGCCCTTTTGCGTGAGAAAGGCGATGCTGTGCATCAGGCCACCTGTTTTTCCATGGATGAGGCGCCGCTATCGAGCGTGAGCCGGCTGTATTGCGGCGCGATGCCGCCGATGCGGCTGCCATGCGGAATTTCGATGTCGACCGCGAGCGTCGTGACCGATTTGCCGCGGTCGAGTTTGATCTGCACCTTGTCGGGCTCGAACGCGACGTGGCGCCCGATCACCGCAAGAATCTCCTCGCGCAGGATAGAGAGCAGATCGGGCTCGGTGCGCGAGCTGCGTTCGTGCGCGAGCAGGATTTGCAGGCGCTCGCGCGCAATGGGCGCGGAACCGCTGCGGAACAGGTTGAAGAGCTTCATGCTGCCTTCCGTCCGAACAGTTTGGTGAAGAGACCGCGGCTGTCGCTCGGCACCTCCATGGCGATCTGCTCGCCCTTGAGCCGCCGCGTGGCGTCGAAATAGGCGCGCGCCGGGGCGCTCAGCGCCGCATTGATCGTGACCGGCGAGCCGAGATTGGAAGCGCGCAGCACTTCCTCGCTTTCCGGAATGATGCCGAGCAGCGGCACCGACAGGATTTCCAGAACGTCGTCGATCGACAGCATCTCGCCGCGCGCCGCGCGCCACGGATGATAGCGGGTGATGAGCAGGTGCTTGTCGACGCATTCGCCGCGCTCGGCCTTTTCGGTCTTGGCGTCGAGCAGGCCGATGATGCGGTCGGAATCGCGCACCGACGACACTTCGGGATTGGTGACGATGATGGCGGTGTCGGCATGGCGCATGGCGAGCGTAGCGCCGCGCTCGATGCCGGCCGGACTGTCGCAGACGATCCAGTCGAATTTCTCGCGCAGCTCGGCGATGACCTTGCCGACGCCCTCTTCGGTCAGCGCGTCCTTGTCGCGGGTCTGCGAAGCCGGCAGCAGGTAGAGATTCTCCAGCCGCTTGTCGCGGATCAGCGCCTGCGGCAGCTTGGCGACGCCGTTGATGACGTTGATCAGGTCGAACACGACCCGCCGCTCGGCGCCGAGCACCAGGTCGAGGTTGCGCAAGCCGACGTCGAAATCGACCACCACGACCTTGTCGCCAAGGCGGGCGAGCGCGGCGCCGATCGCCGCCGTCGACGTGGTCTTGCCAACGCCGCCTTTTCCGGATGTCACCACCACCACGCGGGCCGATGTCCGCTCGCTCATCGTCACGACCTTTCTCGTTCTAGTGCATCGCTGAAATTTGCAGTGTGTTGCCGTCGAGCCAGGCCTGGATCGGACCGCGGCGCAGGCTGTCTTCGATCTCGTCAGCGGTCTTGTAGTAGGGGCCGATGGCTAGAAGCTCGGCCTCGAAACGGTGGCAGAAGATGCGGGCGCGGCGGCTGCCGGCGGCGCCCGCCATCGCTTGACCGCGTAGCGTGCCGTAGATGTGGATCGAGCCGCCGGCGATGATTTCGGCGCCGGAGGCGACCGAGCCGAGCACGGTGACGTCGCCCTCGATGAACGCCACCGATTGACCAGAGCGCACCGGGCTGTCGATCAGGAGCGACGCGGCCTCTTGTTTCTTTGGCGTCGGCGCGGCGGGCGCGGAAGCGGCATCGGGAGCGACCGCGGCTTCGGGCAATTCCAGCTCCTGAGCGCGGCCGCCGCGCAACAGCGGCGGCAGGCGGGGGTCGCCTGCATTGAGTTCGACGCCTTCGATGCCGAGCACCCGCACGTTGCGCGCTTGCAGATCGGCGATGAGCTGCATCACTTCGTCGGCCGACAGCGCTGCCGCCGACAGATCGAGCGCGACCGGATGGCCGGCAAAAAAGCCCTTGGAGCGTTGCAGCGTGGCGTCGAGCACTGCGAGCCAATCGGCGATCGGCGGCTGCGGCGTGAACACGAAGGCGGTGTACGACCGCGCCCGAAAGGTCAGCGATTGGCGTTGCAGCGTGAGGCCCGACACGTCCGCCTCTCCGAATGTGCGGCTGATTCTTGATTGGTTAACAATCTGCGCAAATATGGTTAACGAGCCGTTAAGGGCTATTGCGCGTTGCACGGCGCAGCCCAGATTCGCATTGGCGTACGGTAAGTTACGACAGCAATCGCTTGGCGTTGCCGTTGCGTCGAATCTGGTCTAAGACCCCGCTCGCGCGGGGCGAGCCCTGGCGCCGGCCCGAGGACGCGCGTGTGGCGCGCCCTTTTTTTGTGCCCTGTAGACAAGGACTTGATGCCCAAGCGCACTGACATCTCGACGATCTTGATCATCGGCGCCGGCCCGATCGTCATCGGCCAGGCCTGCGAGTTCGATTATTCCGGCACCCAGGCCTGCAAGGCGCTCAAGGCCGAGGGCTATCGGGTCGTGCTGGTCAACTCCAATCCGGCGACCATCATGACCGACCCGGATCTGGCCGACGCCACCTACATCGAGCCGATCACGCCGGAGATCGTCGCCAAGATCATCGAGAAGGAGCGCTACGCCGTGCCCGGCGGCTTCGCGCTGTTGCCGACCATGGGCGGGCAGACCGCGCTCAACACCGCGCTGTCGCTACGCCGCATGGGGGTCCTCGACAAATGCGACGTCACCATGATCGGCGCCACCGCCGATGCCATCGACAAGGCCGAGGACCGCGAACTTTTTCGCGAGGCGATGAAGAAGATCGGGCTCGCGACGCCGCGCTCGCACCAGGTCAAGACGCTCATTCAAGCGCTGGAAGCGCTCGAGGACATCGGGCTGCCCGCCATCATCCGGCCGTCGTTCACGCTCGGCGGCACCGGCGGCGGCATCGCCTACAACAAAGCCGAGTTCATCGACATCGTCGAGCGCGGCATCGACGCCTCGCCCACTTCCGAAGTGCTGATCGAGGAATCGGTGCTCGGCTGGAAAGAGTTCGAGATGGAGGTGGTGCGCGACAAGAACGACAACTGCATCATCGTCTGCTCGATCGAGAATTTCGACCCGATGGGCGTGCATACCGGCGATTCGATCACCGTGGCGCCGGCGCTGACGCTCACCGACAAGGAATATCAGATCATGCGCGACGCCTCGATCGCGGTGCTGCGCGAGATCGGGGTCGAGACCGGCGGCTCCAACGTGCAGTTCGCCGTCAACCCGGAGGACGGGCGGCTCGTCGTCATCGAAATGAATCCGCGGGTGTCGCGCTCTTCGGCGCTGGCTTCGAAGGCGACCGGTTTTCCGATCGCCAAGGTCGCCGCCAAGCTCGCGGTCGGCTACACGCTCGACGAGATCAAGAACGACATCACCGGCGGCGCCACGCCGGCCTCGTTCGAGCCGACCATCGACTACATCGTCACCAAGGTGCCGCGCTTTGCGTTCGAGAAATTCCCCGGCGCCGAGCCGGTGCTGACCACATCGATGAAGTCGGTCGGCGAGGCGATGGCGATCGGGCGCACCTTCGCGGAAAGCCTGCAGAAGGCGCTGCGCTCGCTGGAGACCGGCCTGACCGGGCTCGACGAAATCACCATTGCGGGCGTCGGCCAGAGCGACGACAAGAATGCGATCCGCGCCGCGCTCGGCACGCCGACGCCGGACCGCGTACTGGCGCTGGCGCAGGCGATGCGGCTTGGCACGAGCGACGCCGACATCCATACCGCCTGCCGGATCGATCCGTGGTTCTTGGCGCAGATCCGGGGCATCGTCGAAGCCGAGAACGAGATCAGGCAAAAGGGCTTGCCGACGAGTGCGCCGCCGTTGCGCCGGCTCAAGGCCATGGGCTTTTCCGACGCGCGGCTCGCCCGGCTCACGGGGCTCACGGCCGACGAGGTGGCGGCGCGGCGCCGGCAGCTCGGCGTGCGGCCGGTGTTCAAGCGCATCGACACCTGCGCTGCCGAATTCGCTTCGCCCACCGCCTACATGTACTCGACCTACGAGACGCCGTTCGCCGGCCACGCCGTCGACGAGGCGGCGCCATCGGACAAGAAAAAAGTCGTCATTCTCGGCGGCGGTCCGAACCGCATCGGCCAGGGCATCGAGTTCGACTATTGCTGCTGCCACGCCGCCTTTGCGCTCAAAGAAGTCGCCTTTGAAACCATCATGGTCAACTGCAATCCGGAGACAGTGTCGACCGATTACGACACCTCCGATCGGCTCTATTTCGAGCCGCTGACCGCCGAGGACGTGATCGAGATCATCGACACCGAGCGGTCGAACGGCACGCTGCACGGCGTCATCGTGCAGTTCGGCGGCCAGACGCCGCTCAAGCTCGCCGAGCCATTGGAAAAAGCGAACGCGCCGATCTTGGGCACCTCGCCGGACGCCATCGACCTCGCCGAGGACCGCGACCGATTCAAACAGCTCCTGCAGCGGCTCAAACTGCGGCAACCGGACAGTGGCGTCGCCACCAGTCCCGAGAAGGCGCGCGCTATCGCCGAGGCGGTTGGCTACCCGATCGTGATCCGGCCGTCCTATGTGCTGGGCGGCCGCGCTATGGAGATCGTGCACGACACCCATCAGCTCGACCGTTACGTGGCGCGGCTCGCCGCCGATCTCGACCGGCCTTCCGAACTCGCGGTTTCCGAGAAGCGGCCGCTGTTGATCGACCGCTATCTGACCGATGCGATCGAAATCGACGTGGATTGTCTTGCCGACGGCACGGGCAGCTATATCGCCGGCATCATGGAGCACATCGAGGAGGCCGGCATCCATTCCGGCGATTCGGCTTGCTCGCTGCCGCCGCACTCGCTCGACCGGGCGACAATTGCCGAGCTGGAGCGGCAGACCCGCGAACTCGCCCGCGCGCTCAAGGTCGGCGGGCTGATGAACGTGCAATACGCCATCAAGGACGGCGAGATTTACGTGCTCGAGGTCAATCCGCGCGCCTCGCGCACCGTGCCGTTCGTCGCCAAGGTGACCGGCGTGCCCGCAGCGAAAATCGCCGCCCGAATCATGGCCGGCGAATCGCTGGCAAGCTTCGGCTTAAAGCCACAGCGCTTCGAGGCCGGCGCCGCCCGGCATATCGGCGTCAAGGAGGCGGTGTTCCCGTTTGCGCGCTTTGGTCCGGCAGTCGACACAGTGCTGGGACCGGAGATGAAATCCACCGGCGAGGTCATGGGCATCGACCGCGACTACAACGTCGCCTTCGTCAAAAGCCAACTCGGCGGCGGCTCGCGCCTGCCGAAGACCGGGACGGTGTTCGTCTCCGTCAAGGATGCCGACAAGCCGCGCATCCTCGACGCCATCCGGCTGCTTGCCGGTTCCGGTTTCCGGATCGTCGCCACCTCAGGCACGCAACGCTACCTCGCCGAAAACGGCGTCGCCGCCGTGAAGGTCAACAAGGTGGCCGAAGGCCGGCCCCACATCGTCGATGCCATCAAAAACGGCGGTGTTCAGCTGGTTTTCAACACCACGGAGGGGGCCACGGCGCTGGCCGACAGCCGGTCGCTTCGGCGCGCAGCCCTCTTGCATAAAGTGCCGTACTACACCACTCTTTCAGGGGCTGTCGCCGCAGCGCAGGGCATCAAGGCTTATCTCAAGGGTGACCTCGAAGTGTGCGCGCTGCAGAGCTATTTCGCGGCCGGGACGGACAATTAGGGGTCGGACCGACCGGGGCGACGGTACGAAAGAGACAGGGCTTGCGACGCGCGGCCGGCCGGGAGGCCGGCACGCGATAAAAGTTTTGACTCTGCGGCCTTTGGAGGTTGGAGAGCGATGGACAAGATCCCGATGACTGCGGCCGGCTACGCCGCACTCGAGGAGCAGCTGCGACACTGCCAGCAGGTCGAGCGGCCTCGCATCATTCAGCAAATCACCGACGCGCGCACGCACGGCGATCTGTCGGAGAACGCCGAATACCATGCCGCCAAGGAGGCCCAGTCGCTCAACGAAGGCCACATCGCCGAGCTTGAGGACAAGCTCGCGCGCGCCGAGGTCATCGACGTGTCGAAGCTGTCCGGCGAGACCGTCACGTTCGGGGCGACGGTCACGTTGATCGACGAGGACACCGACAAGAAGTCGGTCTGGCAGATCGTTGGCGAGCCCGAAGCCGACGCCAAGAAGGGCAAGATTTCCATCACCTCGCCGCTCGCCCGCGCCTTGGTCGGCAAGAAAAAGGGCGCCCAGGTCGAAGTGGTCACGCCCGGCGGCGCCAAGGCATACGAAGTCATCAAGGTTGAGTGGAAATAGCGGATAATAGCCGAGACAAGACCAGAGGTCGGACAAGGGCCCAGTATCTGGGCCCTTGTCGTTTGGTTTGCGTCCCGGTGTATTGTCCACCGCTTGCGACCCCTGCGTCGCTTGCATAGCTGGTAAAAACCCCTAAATTGGCTGGGGGCGGCTTACGTGATCGAGGCGGGGCCGGCTCTCGTCCGGCTGGACGAGACTAACGCCCTGAAGTGCCGAGGATTTTGGCGGGCTGCGCCGATGCCTGCGGCAATGAGCGGAATGAGCCGGTGAGCCAACCTATCCACGCCAAAGTCGTCATCATCGGCTCGGGGCCTGCGGGCTATACCGCTGCAATCTATGCGGCGCGCGCCATGCTCGAACCGATCCTGATCGAGGGTATTACGCCGGGCGGCCAGCTCACCGTCACCACCGATGTGGAGAATTATCCGGGCTTCGCCGACGTCATCCAGGGCCCCTGGCTGATGGAGCAGATGAAGAAGCAGGCCGCCCATGTCGGCACCAAGCTGGTCGCCGATCACGTCAGCGCCGTCGACTTGCAGCGCCGTCCGTTCCGCCTCGAATGCGATTCCGGCGACGTCTATTTGGCCGAAGCGCTCGTTCTGGCGACCGGCGCCCAGGCGCGCTGGCTCGATCTGGTGTGCGAGCAAAAATTCCGCGGCTACGGCGTCTCGGCCTGCGCCACCTGCGACGGCTTTTTCTACCGCAACAAGGAAGTCCTCGTCATCGGCGGCGGCAACACCGCGGTCGAAGAGGCGCTGTTCCTCACCAATTTCGCCAGCAAGGTCACGCTGGTGCATCGCCGCGACAGCTTGCGGGCCGAGAAGATTTTGCAGGACCGTCTGTTCAAGAACCCGAAGATCGAAGTCGTTTGGGACAGCGTGCTGGACGATATCAGGGGGTCCGAGAATCCGCTGAAAGTCACCCACGCGCGCCTGAAAAACCGCAGGACCGGCGCGGTGAGTGAGCGGCCGGTCGACGGCATTTTCATCGCCATCGGCCACGTGCCGGCGACCGAGCTGGTCGCCGGCCAGGTCGACATGAAGCCGTCCGGCTATATCAAGACCGCGCCGCACTCGACCGCGACTTCGGTACCAGGCCTGTTCGCCGCCGGCGACGTTGCCGACGACATCTATCGGCAGGCGGTGACCGCCGCCGGGCTCGGTTGCATGGCGGCGCTCGAAGCCGAGCGTTTTCTCGCCGCGCAGGCGCAATTCCGCGCCGCGGCGGAATGATTTTGGACCTGGCTCTTTCCGCCAAGCGGTGAGAAGGAGAAGGAATGCAAATGGATTGGGACAAGCTCAAAGTTTTTCATGCCGCCGCCGAGGCCGGCAGCTTTACCCACGCGGGCGAACAGCTCGGGCTGTCGCAGTCGGCGGTGTCGCGCCAAGTCAGCGCGCTCGAGCAGGAGCTCAGCGTCTCGCTGTTTCATCGCCATGCCCGCGGCCTGATCCTGACCGAGCAGGGCGAGCTGCTCTACCGCACCGCGCACGACGTGTTCATGAAGCTCGAGGCGGCGCGCGCCAAGCTCACCGACAGCCGCGAGCGGCCGAACGGCGACCTGCGCGTGACCACGACGCCCGGCATCGGCGTGCACTGGCTGACGCCGCGGCTCGGCGAGTTCGTCGACCTCTATCCCGACATCCACATCACGCTGCTCACCACCGACGAGGAGCTCGACCTCGCCATGCGCGAGGCCGACGTCGCGATCCGGCTGCGCCAGCCGACGCAGCCCGATCTCATTCAGCGCAAGCTGTTCGCCGTGCATTTTCACGTCTACGCCTCGCCCGAATATCTCAAGCGCTTCGGTACGCCGCGCACTTTCGAGGATCTCGACACCCACCGCGTTCTGGTGCTCGGCGGCAGCATCCCGCCCTACCTGCAGCGCTCGCGCTGGCTGATCGAAGTCGCCCGCGACGGCAAGGGACCGCGCGTGCCGCACCTCGTCATCAACAATATTCTGGGCATCCTGCGCGCCTGCCAGCGCGGGCTCGGCATCGCCATGCTGCCGGATTACCTGGTTGAGGAGAATGGCGGATTGGTCCAGCTGTTCGGCGAGGCTGAAGCGGTCGCGCTCGATGCGTATTTCGTCTACCCTGAAGAGCTGAAGTCGGTGGCGCGCGTGCAGGCGTTCCGTGATTTTCTCGTCGCCAACGCGCAACGCTGGAATTTTTAGGCTGCTATTGGCGCGCAGAGAGTTCGCCGTTCTGCGGCAATCCGCGTAAACAGCGTGAAAATGTTGCCGGTTTTCGCATGGCTGACATGTGAAGCTTTGCGTTGTGCTGCCGGCATCTCGCTCGCATAGTTGCGGTTGCTGCGAGGCGATTCGGTTGCCCCATCCTCCCAGATGGCAACCATAATGCAGGCAGCTGTTCCCCTCTGGAAGGTGATCGTCGGCGCCCCCACGCCGGCGAACTGAACCGGGCCATCGCGGCCCGGTTTTCTTTTGTGCAAGACAGAACGACGCTGGACTGCCGCAGCTTGCTTACGGTCGCTGTAGTCGGCTGTAGTCCCAACAACGGAAGTACCGGCTGCTCCTTGGTAGGTCAGCGAACTGCCTACAAGCCGACATCGCAGCAGCGCGCCGAGCTTAAGCGACGACAAACCGACCACGACGTTTCACCCCGATCAAGCCTTGCAGCGAGAGCCGTTGCAGAGCATTGACATATAGACATATCACCGATATGTCTTGACATATGATTGAGCGAACCACCGTCAGACTGCCGCGAGAGCTGCTGGCCCGCGCCAAGCGCAAGGCGGTCGTTGAGCATCGTACGCTGACCTCCTTGATCGAGGAAGGACTGCGACTTGTGGTCAGCGACCAGCAAAAGAAGTCCAGATCTCGCCGCGTCTTGCCACGCTACAGCGATGCAGGCGGCGGTCCGCTTCCAGGAATCGACATTTCCGATTCCGCGGCGCTTCAGGAGATGGAAGACCTGGAATACGTCGAGCGCATGAAGCATCTCAAATGATTTTGCCCGACGTCAACGTCTTAATCTACGCATTTCGCCGGGAGGTCCCTCAACATAACGTCTGCAGAACTTGGCTCAACGCCGTTGTGCTTGGCCAGGAGCGTTTCGGCGTTTCACCGTTGAGCCTGGCCGCGCTGGTACGGATCACCACAAACCGGCGCGCCTACGCGCAGCCGAGTTCGGTTGAGACGGCGTTCGGTTTCTGCGAGGACCTGCTCGGCCAGCCGCACTGCCAGATCGTGGAGCCCGGCGCGAGGCACTGGGATATCTTCAAACGGCTATGCGTCGAGACCGAAACGCGCGGCCCACGCGTCACCGACGTCTGGTATGCCGCACTCGCCATCGAGTGGGGGTGCGAGTGGATCACGCTCGACCGCGATTATGCGCGGTTTCCGGGTTTGCGATGGCGACTGCCAACACCGCCGCAGTAAGCCTCTTTCTGCATCTACTCATGATTGAAGCTTCGTGTTCATCGACGGTGCTGGAATAAAACCGATGAAAATCGCCATCCTCGACGACTATCATGACACCGTGCGCACGCTGGCGTGCTTCGACAGGCTGGCGGGCCATGACGTCACGATCTGGAACGACCACGTTGCGGACGTCGAGCCGCTCGCCGAGCGGCTGCGCGAAGCCGAGGCGCTGGTGCTCATTCGCGAGCGCACGGCGATCCGCGCGCCGCTCGTCGAACGCCTGCCGAAGCTCAGGCTGATCAGCCAGCGCAGCGTCTATCCGCACATCGATGTCGACGCCTGCACGCGACTCGGCATCATCGTGTCGTCGAGCCAGCATCCCGGCACGCCGTCCTACGCCACGGCGGAAATGACGTGGGGCCTGATCCTCGCCGCCATGCGCAAAATTCCGCAGCAGATGGCGTCGCTCAAGGCCGGCACATGGCAGACCGGCGTCGGCACGACGCTGCGCGGCAAGACGCTCGGCATTTATGGCTACGGCCGGATCGGCAGCGTGGTGGCCGGCTACGGCCGCGCCTTCGGCATGAACGTGCTGGTCTGGGCACGCCCGCCGTCGCTTGCGGCGGCGCGGACCGACGGCTACGCCGCCGCGTTGTCCAAGGAAGCGTTCTTCGCCGAAAGCGACGTGATCTCGCTGCACATGCGGCTCGTGCCGGCGACCCGCGCCATCGTCACCGCCGCCGATCTGGCGCGGATGAAGCCGACCGCGCTTCTGGTCAACACCAGCCGGGCGCCGTTGATCGAGCCGGACGCCTTGGTCGCCGCGCTGCGCGCCGGACGCCCCGGCATGGCGGCGATCGACGTCTACGAGCAGGAGCCGCTGCGCGACACCGGCCATCCTCTCCTCAACATGCCGAACGTCGTCTGCACGCCGCATCTCGGCTACGTGACGCGCGAGGAATATGAGGTGCAATTCACCGATATTTTCGACCAGATCGTCGCCTATGCGGCCGGCGCGCCGATCAATGTCGTCAATCCCGACGTGCTCAAAATCGCGGCGCGCAGAACGGATTTTTTTACGCCGGCTCAAGTCCCTTGGCTTTGATGACGCGCTTGGCCGCGGGCGAGGTCAGAAACGCGATCAGCGCACGCCCGGCGTCGGCGTTTTGCGCGGTGGCCGGGATTGCGGCGACGAACGGTGTCACGCTCTGCAGCTCATCGGGCAGCGGACCGACGAAATGTACGCCGGGCACGGCCAGCAATTCGGCGATCTGCTGCACGCCGATCTCAGCCTCGCCGCGTTCGACGATCAGCCCGACCAGGCCGGAAACGCCGCCGGTGCCGCATTTGGCCTTGGCGCCCATCTGTTCGGCGATGCCGAGCCGCGCGAACACCTTCGCCATGTGCACGCCGCTTTGGCCGCCGCCGACCGGCTTGCTGACCGCGATCGATTTCGCCGCGAGCAGCGCGCGCTTGAACGCTTCGGCCGAAGAGATATCGGGCTGCGGCGCGCCGCGCGGCACCGCTACGCCGAGCGACGAGGCGGCGATGGCGACGACGCTGCCGGATACCAGCTTGCCGCGCGACAAAAGGTCGTCGACGCCGGCAGCGCTGACGATCGCCACGTCAGCCGCCTCGTCTTCGCCGAGCCGCTTTTCCAGCTGCAACGACGGCCCGAAGGTGAGGCTCAGGCGATGGCCGCTGCCGCGCTCGAATTGCGGCGCGAGCTCATCGAATGAGGTTTTCATCGCCGTGGTCGCCAGCACCTTCACGTCGCTCATAATCCTCCTCCTTCAGACCACTCCGGGAATCCAGCGTTTGACGCGCCGGCAATAGTCGGCATAGGGCGCGCCGAAACGTTGCAGCAGGCGCTGCTCGTCGCCGCGCACGCGCCGCTCGAACCAGAACAGATTCACGGCGAGGATTGCCAGCGCGAGCCATGACCAAAAAGTCAGCGCCAGTCCGGCCATGAAAATGAGGTGGCCGAGATACATCGGATTGCGCGAGTAGCGGTACAGACCGTCGCTGACCAGGCGCTGCGGCGGCACATCAACCCCGGGCCCGCCGCCGCCGTGCCGAACCCGATAGCTGCCGGCGACGCGATACTGCAGATAACCCCAGATCAGGAGCGGCACGCCCCATGCAATCACCTGCAGCGTGCCGCCCTGCCAGACCAGCTCGAAGGCAATCACCACGACCGGATAGATCACGAACGTGCGTACCGGCGTGCTCTGCAGGCGCCGCCACAGCCTATTCCCCAGGCCGGCTTTCGGCGCAGCAGCTGAGGTCGGCGCGCTGGTTGGGTCGTTCATGACTGCTTCACTCGCGCCGCTCCCCGCCGCAGCCGCACGTCCTGTCGCCGATCATCAACTATCTGTGAATTCGGCGCGGCCCGCAATCAAATGCCGCACCGTGCTGACACCGCGTCAGCGAATTGAGGTAAAAGGCTTTACGTCGTTCGCGCCACCCATCGTGGCACGGGCGCGATCCAGAGAGGGAGGCACCATGCTCACACGTCGAGGCGTCGCTTACGCCGGCGCCGCAGGACTGGCCGCGCTCGCGCTCGGCCGGCTGTTCCGGCCGCACGCGGTCAATGCCGCGCCGCATCCCTACGAGGTGACCCACACCGACGCCGAATGGCGCAAGCTGCTCACGCCCGCGCAGTACGACATCCTGCGCCAGGAAGGCACCGAACGCCCGTTTACCAGTCCGCTGCTCGACGAGCATCGCGCCGGCACCTTTGCTTGCGCCGGCTGCGACCTGCCGCTGTTCTCGTCGAAGACCAAATTCGAAAGCGGCACCGGCTGGCCGAGCTTTTGGGCGCCGCTCGCTGGCGCGGTCGACGAAACGGACGACCACTCGTTCGGCATGGTCCGCACCGCGGTGTCGTGCCATCGCTGCGGCGGCCATCTCGGCCACGTCTTTCCCGACGGACCGAAGCCGACCGGCCTGCGCTATTGCATGAACGGCGTGGCGCTGAAGTTCGTCCCGGCTGCCGCTGGAGCGAGCTGATCGTAGCCCGGCTTGAGCTTAGCGATAGCCGGGAGCGGCGTTTGATCATCTCGGACCGTTCCCGGATTCGCTTCGCGAAATCCGGGCTACATTGACATCACGTCCCGACTTTCAGCTCCGACACCAGCCCGCGCAGCGCCGCGACGGTGGAGAGCGCCACGATACGGCCGGTGCGCGGGTTGTCGCTCGGCACGTTCTCGATCGCCATGGAAAAATGCGCGGTGTCGGCGTCGACCTCGATGCGGTGGGTGTTGCGGTCGACCGCCGGATCGGCCCAGATTTCGAGCCGCGTACGGTCGGGCCCGATGCCGGCAAGGCTCAGCGCCGCCGCGACATTGACGTTGGCCGGAAAGCCGCGCGCGCCGTCGCGCGCAGAGCCGTCAAACACTTTCAGCGGCTCCTTGAGATTTTTCAGCGAAATGCCGCGCTCGACCAGATAGGGCGCGCCGTCGAGCCCGTTCGGCGGCTTGCGGGTGATCATGGTGACCGAGCGGATGGTGCCCTCGGCGGCGGCGCGCACCGCGTCGAGACCGATCAGCGCGCCGGTCGGCACCAGGATGCGGGCGCCGGTCTGCTTCGCCCGCTCGACCAAATCCCAGTTCTCCAGAAGCTTGCCGACCGAAAGCGGCATGAACAGCTTGCCGCGTTCGATCGTCGCGGACGCCACGGTCCGGAACAGCGCCGGCGGCAGGCACTCGATGACAAGGTCGCAGGACTGCGCCAGCGCCTCGGGCGCGACCACCGGGATGCGGCTGCCGACTCCCGCAAGGCTGCGCTGCGCCTTCGCGACATCGCGCACCGACACGGCGGCAAGCAGCAGCCCCGGAATACCGGTTTCGATGCGCTGCGCCACCTCGAGGCCGACGGCGCCGAGCCCGGCCAAGCCGATTTTTAATAGGTCTCGCGCCACGTATTTCCCCTACTCTGGCAGCCGCCACATTCGCCCGATACAATAAAGTGTCTAAGCGGCGACCACCTGTTACGCAACAAAGCCGGCGCCGCAGCCCGCCCGCCGACGCCAACGCAATGATGCCATGACCAGCAAGACGCCGAGATCCTTCATGACCAATGTCAATCCCAATACCTTTACGACCCGACCGGAAATCGAAGGCACGTTCGGCGTGGTGACCTCGACCCATTGGATCGCCACCGCGGTCGGCATGGGCATTTTGGAGCGCGGCGGCAATGCGTTCGACGCCGCGGCGGCGACGGCGTTCACCCTGCAGGTGGTCGAGCCGCATCTCAACGGGCCGGGCGGCGACGTGCCGGTCATTGTCTACGACGTGCGCCGCGGCAAGCCGGAAGTGATCTGCGGCCAGGGCGTGGCGCCGGCCGGCGCCACCATCGCGCATTACCGCAGCGAGGGCCTCGATCTCGTGCCCGGCACCGGCCTTCTTGCCGCCTGCGTACCCGGCACGTTCGAGACCTGGATGCTGCTCCTTCGCGATTACGGCACCATGCGCGTTACCGACGTGCTGGCGCCGGCGATCGGCTACGCGCAGAACGGTCATCCGCTGCTCGAGCGCGCCAACGCCACGATCGGCACCGTGGCCGATCTGTTCCGCCAGTATTGGCCGACTTCGGCGGCGGTTTATCTGCCCAACGACACGGTGCCCGAAACCGGCTCGCTGTTCGCCAACAAGACGCTCGCTGCCACCTATGGCCGCATCGTCAAGGACGCCGAGAGCGCCGGCGGCGACCGCGTCGCGCAGATCGAACGCGCGCGCCAATCCTGGTCGAAAGGCTTTGTCGCCGAAGCGATCGATCGGTTCTGCCGCACCCAAGAAGTCATGGACACGAGCGGCCGGCCGCATCGCGGCGTGCTGACCGCCGATGACATGGCGAAATGGACGCCGCACATCGAAGCGCCGCTCACTTACGACTATCACGGCTATACGGTGTGCAAGACCGGACCGTGGGGCCAGGGTCCGGTAACGTTGCAGCAGCTCGCGCTGCTCAAAGATTTTGATCTCGACGGCCTCGACCCGACGGGTGCAGATTTCATTCACTTCATCGTCGAATGTTCGAAGCTCGCCTACGCGGACCGCGAGGTGTTTTACGGCGATCCCGACTTCGTCAAAGTGCCGATGGCGACGCTATTGTCGGACGCCTACAATGCCGAGCGCCGCAAGCTCATCGGCGAACGCGCCTCGCTCGAGTTGCGCCCGGGCTCGATCGAGGGCTTTGGCGCGGTGATCAAACTTCGCCGCGGCGACGAGGTGCCGGCCGCCGCGGCCGCCGCCGGCGCCGGCGAACCGACCGTGGGCCGGCTCGGCGCCGGCGAGCCAACCGTCGGCCGCATGGGTTCGACGCGCGGCGACACCGTGCATTTCGACATCGTCGATCAGGCCGGCAACATGGTATCGGCGACGCCATCGGGCGGCTGGCTGCATTCATCGCCGGTCATCCCCGAGCTCGGCTTCTGCCTCGGCACCCGCGCGCAAATGTTTTGGCTCGAGGAAGGCCATCCGGCTGCGCTCGGCCCCGGCCGGCGCCCGCGCACAACTCTGACGCCGACAATGGCGCTGCGCGACGGCGAGCCGTACCTCGCCTGGGGCTCGCCGGGCGGCGACGGCCAGGATCAGTGGATCACGCAATTCTTCATGCGCCACGTCCATTGCCGCATGAACCTGCAGGAAGCGATCGATGCGCCGGCCTGGCACAGCGAGCATTTCCCGAGCTCGTTCTGGCCGCGCACCGCGCGCCCCGGCGTGCTGGTGGTCGAAGGCCGCGTGCCAAAACCGACGATCGACGAGCTCAAGCGCCGCGGCCACGTGGTCGAGGTCGGACCGGACTGGTCGGAAGGCCGCCTCACCGCCGCCTCGCGCGTCGGCCGCCGCCGCCGCGCCGCCGCCAATCCGCGCGGCATGCAGGGTTACGCGGCGGGCAGATAGTCAGGCCGCCACCGTTCCCAAAAAATCCTCGACTTCGCTGCGCAGCTTGGCGGTCGCCTGTTCGACCTGTTCGGAGGCTTGCAGCATGGTTTGCGCCGAGCTGCGCGTCTTGGTGACGCCGCCTGCCACTTCGTCGAGCGCAGCGACGATCGCCTTGGCGCCCGAGGCGGCGCTGGCGACGTTGTGCGAGATTTCGCCGGTCGCGGCTTCCTGCTGCTCGACCGAGCCGGCGACCTCGGTGGTGTAGTAATTGATGTCCTGCATGCGCTGGGTGATGGCGCGGATCGCGCTCACGGCGTTGGTGGTGCAGCTCTGCACCGAGAGAATTTCGCGCGTGATCTCCTCGGTCGCTTTGGCGGTCTGCACCGCGAGCGATTTGACCTCGGAGGCGACCACCGCAAAGCCGCGGCCCGCTTCGCCGGCGCGCGCCGCCTCGATGGTGGCGTTGAGCGCCAACAGGTTGGTCTGGCCGGCGATGTCCTGAATGAGCTTGACCACGTCGCCGATCTTCTGCGCCACTTGCGACAGCGCCGCGATGTCGTCGTTGGTGGCGCTGGCGTCGGCAGCGGCGTTGCGCACCACTTCGTTGGTCTGAGTGAGCTGCCGGCTGATCTCGCGGATCGAGCTGCTCAATTCGGCCGCGGCCGAGGCTGCGGTCTCGACATTGGCCGAGGCTTCGTTGGAGCCGTGCACCGCGCCTTCAGTACGCTGCAGCGTATGATCGGAGGTCGACAACAGCGTGCGCGCCGCCGCCTTCATCGCGGTTGCGCTCTGCCCCACGGTCCGCAGCACGCTTTCGACGCGCTCGCGGAACGAGGAGATCGCCGTGTCGATGACGCGGCGCCGGTCCTCGCGCTGGCGCAGCGTGTCGCGCTCTTTCTCGGCGAGCAATTGCTCCGTGACGTCGGTGTGGGTGGCCAGCCAACCGCCGCCCGCCATCGGCCGGCTGACCAGCGCGATGACGCGGCCGTCCTTGATCTCATTGGTTTTGGTCTCGGTGCGGCCCTCGGCAACCTGCCGCAGGCATTCGGCGACGTAAGCGTCCACGTCGCCCGAAAAGGTACCGGCGGCGGCACGATGTACCAACAGGTTGCGCAGCGGCGTGCCACGCTCGGCGTCGCCGTGCGGCAGATGGTACATCTCAACGTAGCGTTCGTTGCACAGAATGAGGCGCGCGGCGTGATCGAACATGCACAGGCCCTGCGTCATGTTGTTGAGCGCCGAACGAAGGAGCCGATATTGCGCGCGTACGCGCAGGATCACGAAAATGGCCGCCAGGCCCATGGCGCACATGGCGCAGACGAGACCGACGACGAACGCCGCAGCCGCCGGCGAGGCTTGTGCCAAGGCCTCGACCACCCAGTCGCGGCCGAACACGAGCACAGCACCGGCGCCAAGTGCCAGCCCGGCCGCCGCGGCCGCCAGGACCGGTCCCCAGTGGCGGCTCACTTTCGAACGTTTGCCGGCAACGGCCATTGGCCCCACACCGAATTGCAGCGCGCCAAGTTAGCCGCCAAGCGGTTGTTTTGCCGTTAATGAAGAATGACGGATTGCTTAACAAAAGCTGAGTGCGCCCTGCACGCAGTCAACGGTCCGCGATTTTCATGCTTCCGACACTTTTGCGACGGCAAGTCACCGGGCGACGGGGGAATAATCGATGGTCCGCTTACCGGCCGCGGCGTTCGGCTGCGGCTTATTCATCGCCGCGGCGGCGCTTGCCGGCTGTGCCGGCGACAACAATCCGCAGGCCGGGCTGCCGAGCTTCTATCAGAGCCTGGCGAGCGCCGATGCCAAGCTCGACGCCAACGCCGCGCAAGCCATGATCTCCGGCTACCGCGGCAATAACGGCCTCGGCGCCGTCGTCATCGATCCCGAGCTGATGCGGCTCGCCGCCGAGCAGGCGCGCGCCATGGCGACCCGCGACAAGCTCGACCACGACGCCTGGCGGCCGTTCCAGGAGCGCATCCGGCAATCGCATTTCGATGCCAGCGTCGCGGTCGAGAACATCGGTGCCGGCTACCACACGCTGGCGGAAGCGTTCTCCGGCTGGCGCGACTCGCCGCCGCACCGCGCCAACATGCTCAATCGCGCCGTCACCAAGATGGGCATCGCCGCCGTTTATGCGCCGCAGTCCAAATACAAGGTGTTCTGGTCGCTGATCCTTGCCTGTCCTGACGAGCAGCACCAGGGCGAGCCACGCCCGCGGCAATCAAATTCATAAGCCGCAGCGCTTCGCCGTCGATCGCAACGGCTAAGCCGAAATCAGATCGAACATCTTGCGTCCGTAGGTTCCGCGCGCCTCGTCGAGCAGCGGCGCGACCGCGGCGCGGAATGCGGCGTGCGCTTCGGCGGACAGTTCGACGATGTCGCAGCCTTCGCTCAGGATCGCGGCGCGGGCGTCGCGGTCTTCCTCGATCGCGAGCTCGCGCTGGAACGCGACCGCGCGTGCGACTGCGTCGCGCATGGCGCGCTGCAGATCGGCCGGCCAGGCCTCGAAGCTCGGGCGGTGCAAAAAAATCGGCCGCGAAATGTAGAAATGGTTGGTGACGGTGTGGAAGCGGTGAAATTTGTGCACGCCGTAGGTCACGGTGTTGGCGAACGGGTTTTCCTGGGCGTCGAGCGTGCCGGCCTTGATGCCGGCGATCGCCTCGGTGAGATCCATGCGCAGCGGGACGCAGCCGAGCAGCGCGAAGGTCTTGGCCTGCACCTCGCTTGGCAGCACGCGAATGCGCATGCCCTCAAGGTCTGCCGGCGCGTGCACCGGCCGCAGCCGGTTCGAAATCTGGCGGAAGCCGTTTTCGAACCAGCCGAGAATGCGGTAGTTGACCCGCCGCTCGATGGCCTCGGCAAGGAAACGGCCGAGCGCGCCATCCATCGCAGCGCGCGCGGCGTCGCGCTGCGCGAACAGGAACGGCAGATCGACAAAGCCCAGCTCACCGACGCGGTCGGTCAGATAGCTCGACGACTGATAGCCCAGCGTGAGCACGCCGTGCTCGACCAGCCAGAGGATTTCCTCGGCGCGATAGCCGAAGTCCATGATGTTCCAGACGTAGGTGACGTTGACGCGGTCGCCGAATTGCCGCTTGAGCGCGTCGCCGATCAGCTTGAGCGCGCGGGAAAACGACGTCGTCGGCGGACCGTAGCCGCCCATGCGGATCGAAATCGAATCAGTCATGGAGCTCCCGGCGAATATTCAGTCTAGCGGCAGAACTTATCGCGCAGCCGCCTGGCCGCTGCAATCGCGGCGCCGCGCAAGCTCTCCAACCGCCGCGCCAGGGAGAACGGCGCCAGCGGGCGGAGCGCGATCAACAGATCGCACAGCGGCAGGCGCTCGCGCCAGATGTGATCGATCATCGGATGGTCGGCGCTGGCGCAGGAATCGGCGCTCGCCAGCGCAGCATCATCAAGGAGGTTTTCGGTAAGCGCGAGGGTGAGCAGGACGCCCGGCGAATAGCGGGCGAAACGTTCGTGGTAAGCGATCTTCCAGAACCAGGCACACTCGGCGCTGCGCAAGGTGATGGCGGCTGCGATGGCGGAGCCGTCGAGCAGGATGCGGTTGATGACGACCTTGCCCTCCCTAGCCAAGGCCTGCAGCGCCGCGCGCACGAAGTCGGAGACCGCATCGTCGGCGAGCGCGGCCGTGCCGGCCGCGCCCTTCCAGCCGCTGGCCTCAAGCGTGAGAAAATCCTCCACCGCGCCGTCGAGCGCAGGCGGGTCAGCGGTCGCGGCAAACATCAACGCGCCGAATTCGCCGAGCCGACGGCCGAGGCGGCGCAGCTCCTTGAGCCGGCGCGCGCTGAGCGCGCGCTGCAGGTAATTTGCGCGTTCGTCTTTCGGCGGCGCCAGCAGCGCACGGCGGTGCCGGTTGAAAGCGGCGGCCGGCATGCGTGCGCGCCGCAGGATCGCAGCAAGCGCGGTGGCAAATGGCCCGTCCTCCGGCACGAACGGCAGCAGCAGCAAGCCTGGCAGCTCGGCGTTGCCGGCGAGAAAAGCGAGCCAGGCAGCGATGATCGGTTCGGCGGCGTCCGGTTCGACCAGCGGGGTGCCCAGTGGCGCGAACGGATGGGTCCAGCCGACCAGGACCGGCAGCTTGATGCCGTAGCGGCGGGTCTCGATCCGCGCCGGAAAAAAACCGAGCAGCCGGCGCGGGCTCGTTCCCGACCACACCAGCACCGCGCCGACCTCGCGGCCGAACAGCGGCGCGGCGGCGAGCGCGAAAGCGGGCTCGTAGAACACGTTCGGCGCCAACGCGCGCGCCGCAAGCTCGCGCCACTCATCCGCGATGGTGCTCAACTCCGGCAGCTCGCGCCATTCCACGGCAAATGAATCGAGCGCGTAGCGATGCGCGACCGCGGCGCGGCGCGCGCTCGCGATCGCCGCCGCAGTGCCGGCGAGCGGCGGCGCGTGCGCGGTCGGCGCGTTGTCGACGCTCATGGCGTTTTCAGGAAAGGCGCGGCGGGCCGAACACGAAGCAGTGCAGCCCGAGCCGGATCTTGGCAATGACGAACAGGCTTACAGACTCACAGACGAGTGCGATCGCGCCAGCCAAAGCCGCGCCGGCGATGCCCATGCGCGGGATCAGCGCGAAGCAAAGCGCGAGATTGATTGCGAAGGCGCCGCCATAGATCAGCGCGCAGGTATGCCGTTCGCCGAGCATGTTGAGGAGCCGCTCCGCCGGCCCGACCGAAGCGCGCGCCAATAATCCGATCGCGATGATGAACATCAGATAATAGCCGGAGACGAAGTCGTGGCCGAACATCCGTAAGAGCGGCCTGCCGAACACGAGCAGGACGATGATCGAGCCGAGCGACGGCCAGAACGTCATGCGCACCGCCACGGCGAGGAAGTCGGCGAGGCGGCGGCGGTCGCCGGCGACGTGATATTCGGCGAACTTGTGGGCGAGCGTCTGCGCCACCGAAAAATAGATGAAAGCGACCAGCGCCATGGTCTTGGCGGCGGCGTAGTAGATGCCGACCTCGTCGGGCGGGCGGAACTGCTGCAGCACGATCACGTCCGAATAGGTCAGCAACAAATAGAACGCCTCGACGACGAAGATCGGGGCCGCGGTCGACAGCCAGGAGCGCACCGCGTAGCCGCGCGGGCCGGATTCGACTTTGGGTGCAAGCCGTCGATCAAGCACGATCGACTGGCCGATGGCGACGGCCCATGACGCGACCGCCGCGGTCAGCGTCGCGGTCACTGCATTCATCGCCAATCCGGCGACGAGCGCCGAAGCGAGCAGCGCCAACAGCAGCACTTGCCGGAACACGTAAGCAGGGCTCAAGGCGAGATTGACCCAGCCATAGGAGCGGGCGATGCCGCTCTGCACCTGAAGGAGACCGCAGACCGGCAACGCCGCGCAGGCGATGAGAAGCGGCAAGACGTCGGCAGTCGCGATGTGCGGCGCCAGCACGACGACGAGGGCGGCCGCAGCCGCAGCGATTGCCGTGGCAATCAAGCAAGCGAGCCAGCGGCTGCCGCGCAAAAAACCGCGCAGCAGCGCGAACTGTTTGCGCTCGGTGTATTCGGGAATGAAGCGCTGCGCCGCCGAGCCGAGCCCGAGATCGACCATGCCGCCGAGCAGCATCACCCAGGTCCAGGCATAGACGTAGATGCCGAACTGAGAGCCGCCGAGCCAGCGCGCCAGCACGATCTGCGAGGCAAAGGCGACCAGTGCGCTGACGACGCGGATCAAAAAGGCGGCGCCGGCAAGCCGCCGCGCCAGCGAAGAATCGCTGCCGCCGGCGAACAGCTCGCGAAAGGGGACCGCGACGCGGTCCCACCGCCAGGACAAACGCGAACGCGACGCGTGCTCGGTACTGATCGACGCCACAGTGACCTCTGCACCGCCGGCGGGCCGGCGGCGGAACATCGGGCGGCATCGTTAGCAAGGAAGCGTTAAGAATAGGTTGGACGAAATTAACAATTGCTTGGGGAATCGCTGCACCAAACCGATACGCCGGATCGCGTCGCGCTGTCGATCTTGATTACGCCGCAACGCCCTCCTCGACCGCCGCGAGCGCGTCGGCGACAATGCGGCGCTCCGCGGCGTCAAGCGGCCGCTGCGGCGCAACCGGGTCACCGACGTCGTAGCCTTGCACGGCCAGTGCCGCCTTGATGCAGGCGGCGAGATTGAAACGGGCAAAAATTTCGTTGATGCGCCACAGGCTGCGCTGCAAATCCATGGCTTCCGGCCAGCGGCCGGCGCGGCAGAGCTCGTAGAGCCGCACGCTTTGTCGCGGTACGACGCAGGCCGGACCCGCCATCCAGCCGACGCCGCCGATCAGCATCACGGCGGCCGGAATATGGGCCGAGGCGGAAAACACTTTCAGCCCCTCGCAACGATTCATGATCGAGAGCAGCCGGCCGGTATTGGTCGATGCGTCCTTGATGTAGCCGATGCGCGGATGCGCAGCGAGCCGCGCGATCACCTCGAGCGACAGATCGCTGCGCTGGAATTGCGGGTTGGTGTACAGCACCACCGGCACCTCGACGGCATCGGCGATAGCGCGGAAATAACCCTCGACCTGCGCGTCGGCGAGCGGAAAGTAGGATTCCAGAATGGCGAGAATGCCGTCGGCGCCGAGTTTTTGGTAGTGGCGCGCCTGCGCGACCGCATCGGCGGTCGCGGTCGAGGCGACGCCGGCGACGACCGGCACCCGGCCGGCCGCTGCCGCGACGGTCGCGCGCACGATCTCGGCGCGCTGCTCGTTGGACAGATAAGCGAACTCGCCGGTCGAGCCGAGCGGAGTCAGTCCGTGCACGCCGGCGGCGATCAGACCATCGACCAGCCGCGCGAGCACGCCGGCCTTGACCCGGCCGGCATCATCGAGCGGCGACACCAGATAAGGAAAGACGCCGTGAAAGTCGGTCATCAAAATATTCTCTGCGATACTGCCGCTAACTCAATCGTCATTGCGAGCCAACGGGTCCGGCCCGAAGTGGCCGGCCCGATGACAAGCTCCGCGAAGCAATCCAGGGGCTGGCGCACCGACTCCTGGATTGCTTCGTCGCTTCACTTCTCGCAATGACGGGTACGTCAAACAAACTGCACGGCAAGGCCGCCGAGCGGGCCGAAATCGGCGTGCAGCGTGTCGCCCTTGCGCGCGAACACGACGCGGGTAAACGAGCCGGCGAGCACCAGGTGTCCGGCATTGAGCGTGACGCCATGCTGGCCGAGCTTGTTGGCGAGCCAGGCGACGCCGAGCGCCGGATGGCCGAGCACGCCGGCGGCGACGCCGGTCTCCTCGATCTCGGCATTGCGGTACATGATGCCGCCGACCCAGCGCAGGTCGACCTCACGCGGCCCGACCGGGCGGCCGCCGACCACGATGCCGGCGGCGGCGCCATTGTCGGCCACGGTGTCGAAAATCTTGCGCGGGTCCTGCAGCCGCGCATCGACGATCTCGATCGCCGGCACGACGTATTCGGTCGCGCTCAGCACGTCGGTGAGCCCGACGCCGGGGCCGCGCAGCGGCTTTTCCAGCACGAAGGCGAGCTCGACCTCGACCCGCGGCAGGCAGAAATTTTCGTGCGGCACCCGGGCGCCGTCGGCGATCAGCATGGTGTCGAGCAGGTGACCGTAATCGGGCTCGTCGATCTGCGAGGAGCGCTGCATCGCCTTCGAGGTGAGGCCGACCTTGAAGCCGATCAGCTTGGCACCGGCTGCGATCTTGCGGTCGGCGACCTCGGTGGAGATCGCGTAGGCATCTTCCATGCTGATGCCGGGCCAGGTTTTCGACAGCTGGACCGCCTGTTTGCGGTCCTTTTCGGCGGCGATCAGGATATCGGCGGCCTTGTTGCGATCGGTGTCGGACATCATGGCGGAAGAGCCTTGCGTTAGTGACAGGCCGCCGCCAGCACGACGGTTTCGGTGGGACATTCGCCGGGCGCCGGCTGCCGGCCGGACAGCGCAACCGAAGCGGGGCAATTCTCCGACGAACGCACGTCAAGCGGATCGCCGGACCTGAAACCTTTGCCGCGGCAGGCATTGGCCGCCGCCTGGCGGCAGTCCGGCGCGCCGTTCGGCGCCAATTCGCAACGCGCACGCAATTCGAGCACGCGGGTGGTGGGCAGCCGAACGATCGCAGTCATCGCATCCTTGGTGGCCTCGGCGGCGTTGCGCATGGCGTCCTGGGTCGCGTTGGCCGCGTCTTTGGGGGTGTCGAGCTTGCCGCGCGTCTCGTCCCACCAACGACCGAACTCGACGATGAAACCGGGCCGATAGGTAGGCGGCGGCTGCGCCGGAAATCCGTTGGGCGCGCCCTGCGCCTGCGGCGCCGGCGCGGGTGCGGCAGGAGCGGGCGTGGCTTGAGCGGCACCGACGCTGCTCGCCGGTTGCTGCACAGTCTGCGCCGATGCGGCGGGCGCCAGCGCCGCAGCCGCAAGCGCGGCGAAAACCGCGACGCAGCGCGTGCGCCCAGCCGGCATCGCCATGGCTCGTTTGCTGACCTTCATCACCCTGACCGTCGCACGCGGCCGGCAAAGCTGCCGCTGCCCGCGTCCCCGCCCGAAGCTGCCGGAACCGTGGCGAGCAAATTGGGCGGCAACGTGGTGAGAATAGGCGCGCAAAGTGTGCAAGGCCAGCGCGCAGCGAGCCGGCCGACCTCCCCGCCTTCGGCTATCGCTTCGCGTAGTGAATCTCGCGCCAGCGTGACCAGATAAACCAGGCAAAGCCGGCGAACAGCACGACGACGATGACGGCGTCGAATTCGTGGAACAGCCGGCGCAAGGTTGGATCGCTGTCCCAGCGGGCGCCCAGCACCATGCCCACATAGGCGAGTGCGAAGCACCACGGCCAGGAACCGATGAACGAATAGATCTGGAACTTCAGCATCGGCATGCGCGCGAGGCCGGCTGGGAACGAGATGAAGGTGCGGATCACCGGCAACAGCCGGCCGACGAAGACGGTGATGGCGCCGTAGCGGGCGAAGAATTGCTCGGCGCGGTCGAGCTCGACCGGACGCACCAGAACGTAGGCGCCCCAGCGTTCGATCGCTTTGCGTCCGCCCTTGACGGCGACCACGTAGGCGATGGTCGAGCCGAGATTGCAGCCGAGCGCCCCCGCAGTGGCGGCGCCGAGCAGACTGAAGCGTCCGATCGAGACCAGATAGCCGGCAAACGGCATGATGATCTCGGACGGCAGCGGGATGCACGCCGATTCGATCGCCATCAGTGCCAGGACGCCCAGATAACCGGCGGCCGAGATCACTTCGACCACCCAGGACACGAGCAGAGATATGACGTGATCGAGCATCACAGGTCGTGTTGCGACATTTCCGTCATTGCGAGGAGCCCCGAAAGGGCGACGAAGCAATCCAGCACTCGGTGCACCCGACCCTGGATTGCTTCGCGGAGCTTGTCATCAGGCCGGCCACTTCGTGCCGGACCCGTCGGCTCGCAATGACGAGTCATCATTGCGGGAAAAATCGGGTAAAAGCTAGGACAGGAAGATCGGCGATCAGCGCCGTTTGCGCGCGCGCCGGCCTTCGAGCACGACGATCTTGCGCCGCGACGTGTCGTCGTGCAGCTTCTTCGGCACCTTTTCGGCAATGCCGAGAAGCCGCTCGCGGCGGTCCATCTCCTTCCAAACTTCCTCGGGGCGGATGTCGGTCGCCACCCAGAGCACGACCAGATTATAGATGAGATCGGCGCTCTCCTTGATGACGGCCTCGCGGCCGCCGTGCATGGCGTCGATCACGACCTCCACCGCCTCCTCGGCCAGCTTTTTGGCCATCTTGCTGCGACCCGAACGCAACAGCCGGGCGGTCCGCGAGGTCGACGGATCGTCATGCCGGCACTCGAGGGCGGCCTGATAGAGGCGGGAAATCGAATCAGTCATGGCCGTACAGAATACCGCGATCGTGTGGCGATTGTGTTAATGCTGCGGTCCCGTCAAAATTTTCTTTGCTGATCACTGATCCGCCGGCAGCAGGCTGGCGTTGCCCCCGACCGCGGCGGTGTTGACGGTGACGACCTGCTCGGTGGCGAAACGGCGCAGATAATTGGGCCCGCCGGCCTTGGGCCCGGTGCCCGACAGTGCGGTTCCGCCGAACGGCTGGGTGCCGACCACGGCGCCGATCATGTTGCGGTTGACGTAAACGTTACCATGCGGCAGCCGCGCCGCGATGCGCTCGACCGTGAGGTCGATGCGGGAGTGGATGCCGAGCGTGAGCGCCGTGCCGTTGCCGGCAATCTCATCGAGCAGCGCGTCGAGCGCGCCGGCCTGCCAGCGCACGACGTGAAGCACCGGTCCGAACACCTCTTCGCGGAGAACGCCGGCGCGGTCGAGCGTGATGATGGTCGGGGCCACATAGCTGCCGTGGCGCGGCAACGCTTGATCGCGATCCCAGCGGAACCGCACGCGACCGGCGCGCGCCATGCCGGCGATCCAGTCGTCGAGCTTCGTCTTGGCCTCGTTATCGATCACCGGCCCGACATGGGTCGACGGCTCGCGCGGATCGCCGACTTTCAGTTCACGCGCCGCGCCGATGAGCATGTCCAGCACCCTGTCGGCGATGTCATCTTGCAGACAAAGAAGCCGCAGCGCCGAGCAGCGTTGGCCGGCTGACCGGAACGACGACGCAACGACATCATCGACCACCTGCTCGGGCAGCGCGGTGGCGTCGACGATCATGGCGTTGACGCCGCCGGTCTCGGCAATCAGCGGCACGATCGGCCCAGGTTTTTCCGCAAGCGCCTGATGAATCGCGTGGCCGACTTCGGTCGAGCCAGTGAACGCCACGCCGGCGGCGCGCGGGTCGGCGACCAAACTCGCGCCGACCTTGCCGCCGCCGGTCACGAGGTGCAGCGCGGCCGTCGGAATGCCGGCTTCGTGCAACAGTGCGACGGCGCGCGCGGCGATGAGCGGCGTCTGCTCCGCCGGCTTCGCCACCACCGCATTGCCGACAGCGAGCGCAGCAGCGACCTGGCCGAGAAAAATCGCGAGCGGGAAATTCCACGGGCTGATGCAGACGAACGCGCCACGGCCGCGATAGCGCAGCACGTTGCTCTCGCCGGTCGGGCCCGGCATAGTTTGGTCGGCGAGCGCGCACCGCGCCTGCGCCGCATAATAAAGGCAATAGTCGATCGCCTCGCGCCATTCGGCGACCGCATCGTCGAGCGTCTTGCCGCCCTCGTTCTGCAACAACGCCAGCAGCGGCCCGCGATCTGCTTCAAGCCGCGCGGCGGCGCGCTCGAGGATGTGCGCGCGTTCGGCCCACGGCGTCGCCTGCCAGTCCGCAAAACCCGCCGCCGCAGCCGCCATCGCGCCCGCAGCTGTTGCTGTGTCGGCTTCACGGACTGTGCCGATCAGCCGACCGTCGATCGGCGACAGCACGTTTCGTTCGGCACCGCCGCGCGCGAGGCCATCGATCAGCGGCGCCGCTTCGGCCGGCTGCGAACCGGCGCAAATTTCGGCAACCAGCGCTTCGAGACTGGCGCGCTCGCCAAACTCGACGCCGACGGAGTTGCGCCGTTCCGGCCCATAAAGGTCGCGCGGCAGCGGAATATTGCGGCTGCGCGCCGCGTCGGCGCCGGCGATGCGCTGCTCCGGCCGGCGCAAAATCTGCTCAATCGGCACGCTCGGATCCGCCGCGACCGAGACGAACGACGAGTTGGCGCCGTTTTCCAAGAGCCGGCGCACCAGATAGGCCAACAGATCGCGGTGACCGCCGACCGGCGCATAGACGCGGCACGCCGCCTGCGGCAACTCGGTCAATAGCGTTTCGTACAGCGCCTCGCCCATGCCGTGCAGGCGCTGAAACTCAAAGCCGTCGACGCCGCCGGCGTCCTCGACGATGCCGGCGACGGTGAGCGCATTGTGGGTGGCGAATTGCGGGAACAAAGCGGGCCGCGCCGCGAGCAGCTTTTTGACGCAGACCATGTAGCAGAGGTCGGTCATGGCCTTGCGGGTGAATACCGGATAGTCGGGCAGCCCGCGCTCCTGGGCGCGCTTGATCTCGCTATCCCAATAGGCGCCCTTGACGAGACGCACGGTGAGGCGACGGCCGGTTGCTGCAGCCGCATCGGTGATCCAATCGATTACCGCGAGCGCGCGCTTCTGATATGCCTGGACGGCAAGGCCGAAGCCGTCCCAGCCGGCGAGCGCGGCATCGGCGAGCACGGCGGCGATCACTTCGAGCGACAATTCGAGCCGGTCCGCCTCTTCGGCGTCGATGGTGAACTGGAGATCGCGCGCTTGCGCGAGCCGCGCCAACTCGGCCACGCGCGGCACCAACTCATCGCGTACGCGCTTACGCGAGATCGCCTCGTAGCGCGGATGCAGCGCCGACAGCTTTACGGAAATGCCGGGCCGCCCCGGCAACGCCGCGTTACCGGCGTGCACGCCAATTGCCTCGATCGCGCGGGCATAGGCGGCAAAGTACTTTGCAGCGTCGGCCGTGGTGCGCGCGGCTTCGCCCAGCATGTCGAACGAATAGCGGAAATCGGCATGCGTGCGGGCGCGATCGAGCGCCTCCTCGATGGTTTGGCCGAGCACGAAATGCGAGCCGATGAGCCGCATCGCCTGGCGCGTCGCCGCGCGCATCGCCGGCAGTCCGATGCGGCGGACCACGGCATCGAGGATCGTGTGCGGCGTCTCACCCGGATGAATCACGCGGGCGGCGATGCCGAGCGTCCAGGCCGAGGCCGAGACCAGGACGGCGCTCGATTTGACGTCGTCGAGCCAGCGACCGGCGGCGAGCTTGTCCTCGATCAAACGGTCCGCGGTCGCGGCGTCCGGCACCCGCAAAAGCGCCTCGGCCAGCACCATCAACGCGAGGCCCTCTTTGGTGGAGAGCGAATAGGCGTGCAGAAAATCCTCGACGCCGCCGAGCCCGGTTGCCCGCGCGCGGATCGCCTTGACCAGCCGACGGGCGCGCGCGTCGACACGCGCTTCGGCAGCCGGATCGCGGCCGGCCTCAGCAAGCAGCGCCGCCGCGAGTGTTTCGTCGGGCGGCGCAAACGGCGCCCGAAACGGCGCGAGCCCGGCCACAGCGCTTTTCATCGCGCACTCCAGCGATCGCCGCGCCACCCCACTGATGCGGCGCACGCGGCAAGTCGATGGGCATGATATCGCGAATGGGCTGGCCCTTTGCCAGCCGGTTGGGGGGCTGCATGAACACCGTCATTGCGAGGAGCCCTGAAAGGGCGACGAAGCAATCCAGATTCGGTGCATCCGACCTGGATTGCTTCGCGGAGCTTGTCATCGGGCCGGCCACTTCGGGCCGGACCCGTTGGCTCGCAATGACGGATCGGAACGCGCTAACGCGTCACATTCCCGGCTTTTCGCAATTGACCATCCAGGGCGTGCCGAAGCGGTCGATCAGCATGCCGAAGCGCTGCGCCCAGAACGTCTCCTGGATCGGCATCCTGACCGTGCCATTCTCGGACAGCGCCTTGAAAATGCGCTCGGCTTCGGCCGGGGCATCGACGCTGAGCGTGACCACCATGCCTTGCATCGGCTGGTAAAATTGTGGCGGCGCGTCAGCGCCCATCAACACCACGTCGCCGGCTTTCAGCCGCGCATGCATGATGCGGTCTTTGTGCTCCGGCGCGGTCTGCGCCGCCATCGGGCTCTCGCCGTAGGTCATCATCATCACGTTCTCGCCGCCGAGCACCTGCGCGTAGAACTTGAAAGCCTCGGCGCATTTGCCGTTGAAGCTCAGATACGGGTTGATGTGCATGAAACCTCCTCCTGCCTGTCAGCTTATCCCGCATAAGCGCGGTCGAGCGCCTGCAGATCGAATTTTTGCATCGTCATGACGGCGCCGATGAGGCGGTCGAGTTGTTCGCCGCGCGCGTCGGTGATCATCTGCGGCAGCGCCGCCGGCACGACCTGCCACGACAGACCGAAGCGGTCCTTGAGCCAGCCGCATTGCCCTTGTTGGCCGCCCTCGGACAGCTTGGTCCAGAAGCGGTCGATCTCCTCCTGATTGTCGCACATGACCTGAAACGACACCGCTTCGTTGAACTTGAAATGCGGACCGCCGTTCAGCGCCGTGAAGGTTTGGCCGTCGATCTCGAAGGCGACGACCATGACCGAGCCCGGCTGTTTGCCGTGCACGTCCTGGCCGGCCTTGCCGTAGCGGCTCACCTGCTTGATGCGCGAATTATCGAACACCGAAATGTAAAAGTTCGCGGCCTCCTCGGCCTGCGTGTCGAACCATAAACACGGTGCGATCTTCTGCGTGATGCTGGCCATGGATCATTTCCTTTGCGGGACGCGTTGCATTTCTGCGAGCCGGGCTCACTGACGGGCCAAATAAGCGTCGAGCCGTTCGAAGCTGCCGCTCCAACCGCCGCGCATGCCGTCGTGCGCTGCGTCGAATGTCTTTTGCTCCTCGGCGGTAGCGTCGAGCGGCGACCAACGCAGCGTCACCTTTGTCTTGCCGCCGCCTGAGTCCTCAAACGTGACCGTCGTCAAAAGTTGCAGCGGCCAGGTCGGGCTCAGCGGATGGCGGGTCAGGCCGCCGGCGGCGTCGGAGAACGAATGCACCCAGACGAGCCGCTGCGGCGGGACGATGTCGCGATAGACGAACTTGGCCCACATGACCGAGCCGTCGCCGGCGCGCATCGCGCCGTGATAGGTGCCGCCGACACGGAAATCCATGGTCGACTCGATCACGTTCGAGCCCTTCGGCCCGAACCACTCCTTCATGCGCCCCGGCTCGCTGAAGCATTGCCACACCAAATCGCGCGGCGCGTCGAACACGCGAGTGATGACAAAGTCGGTTTTTGCTTCCGTCGACATAAAGTTCCCTCCACCTTTCCACCCCGATTAAACCTGCGCCGCCACGAAGTCCGCGAGCCGCGCCATCGTCTCTGCCAATCCCTTGGCGGCGCCGTATTCCTTGATCACGCGATCGCGCTCCGCGGCCGACGGGAAGTCGCCGCGCCAGGTGATGCGCGTTCTCCCCTTGCCGAGCTCCGCGAAGATTACAGTCTGCCGAAATTGTACCGGCTCGACATCCTCGCCGCCGCCGTGGCGGTAGACGATGCGCTCGGGCGGCACGACTTCTTCGAACGTGATGCGGTTCTGATAATCGCGGCCGTCCGGCCCGTGCATGACGAAGCGCCAGACGCCCCCCGGCCGCAGGTCGAAACTTATTGTGGTCGTCGTGAACCCGTTCGGACCCCACCACTGCGCAAGATGCTTCGGATCCGTGAATGCGGCGAACACCAGTTCGCGCGGCGCATCGAATTCGCGCACGCCGATGATGGCGTGCGGATCGCGGTCGAGATCGACACTACTTGTTGCCGCCATGGCGTTTACCCTTCGCTTCCGAAGCCTTTCCGCCGCCTTTCTTGGCCTGAAGCTGTTTCAGATAGGCGTCGAGCCGGTCGAAGCTCTCGTCGTAGAAGCGGCGATAATGGTCGAGCCACTCGTCGACCGCTTTGAGCGCGCGTGGCTCGATGCGGCACGGCCGCCATTGCGCGGTGCGCGAGCGCGCAATGAGCCCGGCGCGTTCCAGCACTTTCAAATGCTTGGAGACGGCAGGCATGGTCATGGCGAACGGCTTCGCCAGATCGGTCACCGACGCCTCGCCGAGCGCGAGCCGCGCCAGGATGGCGCGGCGCGTCGGATCGGCCAGAGCGGCAAAGGTGGCGTCGAGGTTCAATTTGACCATCTGGTTAAATAACTCCACGGTTAAATACAGGATGATCGCACCCGCAGTCAATCCCATATTGCGGCGACCAGCCCGGACGTCCGCCAACGCTTCGCCGCGCCAGGCAACCGTCCTTTAATTCAGGGACTGGACAAGGCCAGCCGGCGCGGCGTAGCGGCAAGCTTTGCTACGCCAAGGAGCGCTGGCGCGATGTCGTTTGTTCGCATCTATCTGCGCGTGCTCGGCCTGCTGCGGGCCGACGCGCGGCTCGCCGTCACATTGGCGCTCGCCAATATCGCGCTGGCGCTGGCGCAATTCGTGGAACCGGTGCTGTTCGGCCGCATCGTCGACCGCTTGTCCGGCGCGCTGCCGGCAGGCGCCGGCGCCGCCATCCGCGCCTTGGCGCCGCTGGTCGGCGCCTGGATCGGTTTCGGCCTGTTCATCATCGCCGCCGCGACGCTGGTGGCCTGGTTCGCCGATCGGCTGGCGCATCGGCGCCGCAACCTGGTGCTGGCCGACTTCTTCGAGCACGTGTTGCAGCTGCCGATCGCCTACCATGTCGGCGCCCACTCCGGCCGGCAGATGAAGATCATGCTCGCCGGCACCGATACGCTGTGGTGGCTCTGGGTAACGTTCTTCCGCGAGCATTTCGCCGCGTTCGCGTTCATCGCGTTTTTGCTGCCGGCCTCGCTCGCCTTGAACTGGCGCCTCGCGCTGCCGCTAATCGTGCTGTGCCTGGGTTTCACTGCGTTGACGATCCTGGTCATCCGCCGCGCCTTCGCGATGCAGCAGGCGGTCGAGCGGCACTATTCGGATCTCGCCGAAACCGCCGCCGATGCGCTCGGCAACGTGGCGCTGGTGCAGAGCTATGCCCGGGTCGAGCTCGAAGTCTCCGGATTAAAGGGCGTGGTGAACTCGCTCCTGCGCGCGCAAATGCCTGTGCTGTCGTGGTGGGCGATCGCCGCGGTGCTGACCCGCGCCGGCACCACGCTCACGATGTTAGTTATCCTCGTGGCCGGCACGTACCTCAAGCTCGTTGGGCTCGCTTCGGTCGGCGAGATCGTCAGCTTCATGAGCATCGCGGCCCTGCTCATCACCCGGCTCGAACAGGCCGTCAGCTTCGCCAACCGGCTGTTCATGGACGCGCCGAAGCTTGCCGACTTCTTCGACGTGCTCGACACCGTGCCGGCGGTGCGCGACCGGCCGGGCGCCCTCGAGCCCGGCCGCCTGCGCGGCCTGGTCGAATTCAAGGACGTGTCGTTTTCCTATGACGGCAAGCGGCCGGCGGTCGCCGATCTGCGCTTCACCGCGTTGCCGGGCGAGCACGTCGCTCTGGTCGGGCCGACCGGCAGCGGCAAGTCGACCGCGCTCGCCTTGTTGCACCGCGTGTTCGACCCGCAGTCGGGCATCGTCATGGTGGACGGCATGGATATTCGCGGGCTGTCGCTCGGCGGCCTGCGCCGTAACATCGCGGTGGTGTTTCAGGAGACGCTCTTGTTCAACCGCTCGATCGCCGACAATCTGCGCGTCGGCAAGCCCGACGCGACGGCCGCGCAATTGCGCGACGCCGCGCTGCGCGCCCAGGCGCTCGAGTTCATCGAGCGCAATCCGCAAGGATTCGAGGCGCGGGTCGGCGAGCGTGGCCGGCTCCTGTCCGGCGGCGAACGCCAGCGCCTTGCCGTCGCCCGCGCGCTGCTCAAGGACCCGCCGATCCTCATTCTCGATGAAGCGACCAGCGCGCTCGATCCGCTCACCGAGCAGCGGCTCAATATGGCGCTCGACGAGGTGATGAAGGGCCGCACCACCTTCGTCATCGCCCACCGGCTCGCCACCATTCGCAACGCCACGCGCATTCTGGTGTTCCGCGAGGGCCATATCGTCGAGACCGGCACTTTCGACGAGTTGCAGCGCCGCGGCGGCTTTTTCGCCGAGCTGGTCGCGGCGCAGTTTGCGCCTGCCATTGCGGGATAACGACCGCCGTCGCTCCATTGCGACGGGACGCGTGCAACTTATTTGCCGATGACCTGCCGCTGCAGCGCTTCAAATCGAGGCGACCGCGTCGGCACAAATCCGCGCCGGATCGCGCTCACCGGTCTGCGCGATTTCAATGATCTTCTTGGCCAGAATTTCAGTCAGTGGGTCAGCGCGATCCGTCAGCCCAAGGACGCGCAAAGCCTCCTCGTAGGCCGTCGTCATGCGGGCGATTTCTTCAGGACCCAATGCTGAATTTTGCAACAAGCGGTAGATTGCCATAGCGCAAAGACCTTTCGTTTTAGCGGCGCAGCAAATTGTTTATTTTAGCGAGAAGCTCCTGGCTCTCGGCCAGCGCGATGACAGTGCGTTTGACGAGATCGGTTTGGGCTTCGATCACGCGACCGATCTGCCGGAGGAATCTGAATCTTCGGCCGTTGCAGCAGGTGTCGGCGTTCTATCGTGCTGTCCGAACGCGCTGCGAGAGAAGTCTCAGAGGCCATGAGATTGAGTATGGGTTCCCCCGCGAGCGTGAGCAAGGATAAATTCAGACTAACGCTTTGATACATCGTAATTTTATTGTTTTTAGCCAACCCACGACGAAACCCGCGGATTAGCTGTTGGCGCATAAGGAACCTATTGCTTATTTTACTATTTATGAGTAAGAATCTCCTTGTTGGGTTCGATATGGCGTTGGAATGGAGGGTGCCATGAGCATGGTGGGCCGCGGCGAACGGCTGCAGATCATGCTGAACGAAGACGAATTGGCGGCAATCGACGATTGGCGCTTTGTGCGCCGCATGCCGAGCCGGGCCTCCGCGGTCCGCGAATTGCTCAAGCGCGGGCTCGCCGCCGATGGGTTCGACTTGGCCGACAAGCACGTCAAGTCGAAAGACTTTGGCATTCTGGTGAAGCAGAAAAGCAAATCCGCCAGGAATGACGGAAGGCTGGATTAGCCGCCCGGCGAACAGTGGTGGGTCGAGGGCGCCGCGCCGTGCGACTATTGGTGGCGGCCGATCGCTTGCTCCACGCGATGACGGTTACCGCAGCCGCTCCAGGATACTGACGTAATTGGCGACGGCGGTGCCACCCATGTTGAAGATGCCGCCGAGGCGGGCGTTCTTGATTTGCATGTCGCCAGCGGTCCCGCTCAGCTGCATGGCGGCGAGCGCGTGCATCGACACGCCGGTGGCGCCGATCGGATGACCTTTGGCCTTGAGCCCGCCGGACGGATTGATCGGCAGCGCGCCGTCCTTGGCGACGAGGCCGTCGGCGATGGCACGCGCGCCCTGCCCTTCCGGCACCAGCCCCATCGCTTCGTATTCGATGAGTTCGGCGATGGTGAAGCAGTCGTGCACCTCGGCGAACGAGAGGTCCGCAAGTGCGACGCCGGCCTGCGCCAACGCCCGCTGCCAAGCCAGCGCGCAGCCTTCGAACTTGAGCACGTCGCGCCGCGCCATCGGCAAGAAGTCCTGCACGTGCGCCGTGCCGCGGAACACGATCGCCCTGTCGAGGGCCAGCGCGGTCGCGACGTCGGCCAGCACCAAGGCGGCGGCGCCGTCAGACACCGGCGAGCAATCGGTGCGCTTGAGCGGCCCGGCGACGCGCGGGTTTTTGTCGCTCTCGCTGCGGCAGAAATCGTAGCCGAGGTCCTTGCGCAGCTGCGCATACGGATTGCCGACGCCGTTCTTGTGGTTCTTCGCCGCAATGCGCGCCAGCGCGTCGGACTGATCGCCCCAGCGCTGGAAATAAAGCGACCCGATCTTGCCGAATATGCCGGCGAAGCCGCCGTCGATGTTGGCTTCCTCGCGCACGTAGGAGGCTTTGAGCAGGTTGCGGCCGACTTCGGCGGGCGGCGTCGTCGTCATCTGCTCGGCGCCGACCACGAGCACGATGCGCGCCTTGCCGGCGGCAATCGCGTTCAATCCCTGGTGCACCGCTGCCGAGCCCGTTGCGCAGGCGTTCTCGACCCGGGTGGCGCGTTTGAAACGAAGATCGGGCGAGGCCTGCAGCACCAGCGACGCGGTAAAATCCTGCGCCGAAAAGCCGGCGTTGAAATGCCCGAGCACGATCTCATCGACGTCCTTGGCGGCAATTCCGGCATCGGCCAGCGCCGCATTCGCCACGCGCACGACCAAGCTCTCGACGGTTTCGTCGGCGAGCCGACCGAAGGGCGTATGCGCCCATCCCACGATGCACGCGGTCATGATCCGCTCCATTTTTCCGGTGGATACCAAGCCGTAAGCCGGTTCCGCCGATCGGACTCGTCGAATTTTAGTCCTTTTCACCGCCTAGGGACCAGCACATCCGCAAGGTTAATGGCGTTCGCCTTTGCGTTCGCGGTAGCCTTGCTGCTACATAGGTTCGCGCTTCGCTTTTGTCCCGCTTGGCCACTCGACGGACCGCACATAAGTGCATCGCATGACAAGTTGTAAAGCATCGCGTTTGCCGATCTCGCTCGGTTTCCTCGCCATCGTTTCGCTTTTGGCTGCGCCGCTTGTTGGCGCCGCCACCCCGGCGCGCGCCGAAGCGCTGCTGCTGGTCGATGCCGACAGCGGCAAGGTGCTGCGCGCCGAAAATGCCACCTATCCCTGGTACCCGGCCTCGCTGTCGAAGCTGATGACGCTCTATGTCACGCTCAGCGCAATCCGCGACCATCGCATCACCTTCGACACGCTGTTCACGGTATCGAGCAATGCCTGGTCGCAGTCGCCGACCAAGATGGGCTTCCCGATCGGCACGCAGGTGACGGTCGACAACGCGCTCAAGATGCTCATGGTCAAGTCGGCCAATGACATGGCCGTGCTGCTCGCCGAAGGCATCGACGGCTCGACCGACAAGTTCGCCGAGGAGATGACGCTGACCGCGCAAAGCCTCGGCATGACAGAATCGAACTTCGTCAATCCCAACGGCTTGCCGGCGGACGGCCAGATCAGCTCGGCGCGCGACCTTGCCATCCTGGCGCGCGCGCTGATCAAGCAATTCCCGCAATACAGCTTCTATTGGCACATTCCGGCGATCAAATACGGCAGGCGCATCGTGCGCAATTACAACCCGCTGATCGGCCGTTATCCGGGCGCCGACGGCATGAAGACCGGTTTCATCTGCGCCTCGGGCTTCAATCTGGTCGCCACCGCGACGCGCGGCAACAAGCGGCTGATCGCAGTGGTGCTCGGCGCGCCGTCAGGCGCAGCGCGCGCCGTGAAGGCGGCGGAGATGCTGGAAAGCGGCTTCCGGCAAAACCCGCTGGCCTGGCTGACGCCGTCGCTCGGCACTGTCGACGAGCTCAAAGCGATCAATACCGATCCGCCCAATCTGAAGGACGAGATGTGCGGCAAGCACCGCAAGCGCGCGCTCGCCGAGGATGAGGATTTGGACGAAGAAGCCGCCAATGCCCAAAGCGGCGGCGTCGCCACCGGCAATGTCGGCGCTGGCGACATGGGCTCCTCGCAATTCTCGTTTCTGCTCTCGGCATTGCGCGCGCCGACGCCGCAGAACCTCAATCTGTTGTCGGACGCCGGCCCGGTCGTGCCGATCGTGGTCTATACCGGCCCCACTCGCGCGGTGCCGCCGCAGGACACCGACGTCACGGCGGTTCACGCCAAGCCGCGCCCCAAACCGAAGAAGCCGAAGGTCGCGGCCGCTCCCGCAGGCGAGAAGCCGGAGGTCGCGAAGCCGGCACCGAAGGCCGCTTCAAAACCCAAGCCGAAAAATCCAGCGTCCTGATTTTCCTCCGCGAAGCAGGGGAGGATGAATCGGCTCGGCGTGCTAAGACAGCGCCGCACACGAGCCGACGGAGCCACGGTATGGACGCCAAGATGACGATTGCGGCGCTTCAACAGATGAAGCGCGCGGGCAAGAAGAGCATCGGCGTCGTCGCCTGGGATTATCAGATCGCGCGCATCGCCGACCGCGCCGGCGTCGATTTCGTCTCGGTCGGCGATTCCGTCGGCGTCAATCTGTGGGGACGCGAGGAAGTCGCCGAGGTTACGCTCGACGAAATGCTGATCTGCTGCCAGGCGGTGCGGCGCGGCGTGACGCGTGCGCTGGTCAGCTGCGACATGCCGTTCGGTCCGGTGCAGGACGGCGTGGGTAGCGCACTCGCCGCCGCCCGCCGCCTGATGAATGACGGCGGCGCCGACATGATCAAGGTCGATGCCGCGGCCGAGTACCCGGACGTGGTGCGCGCGCTCGTCGATGCCGGCGTCCCGGTATTTGCGCAGTTCGGGCTGACGCCGCAGACCGCGATTAAATACGGTATTCCGTACAGCGCGCAGAACTCGCCGGCGGCACAAGCGACGGCCGAAGCCGCCGAGCGGCTGGTCGCCGAGGCCGAACTTCTGGAAAAGTCGGGCGCGGCGCTGCTCGACTTCACCAATTCGGGGCCGGTCGCCGGCGCCGCAGTCGTGAAGGCGGTGCAGATCCCGGTGATCGGCGGTTTCGGCGGCGGACCGTGGCTCGACGGCCGCGTCCGCCTTGCCCAGACCGCGATCGGCTACGCCGAAAAGTGGCTCGACGCCAAGACGGATACGTACTTCAACACCGCCAAAGGCGCGCTCGAAGCATTTCACGCGCTGATCGCCGACGCCCGCGCCGGCCGACAGATCAAGGGCTGAGGCGCCTCCATGCCTTTCGCCACGATCGACGGCATCGTCACGCGCTACGAAGTGCTCGGCTCCGGGCCACCGTTGCTCATGTACGCGCCGGGCGGCTTCAACGCGGTGTTGGAGACCTGGTCGACGCAGAGCGTGTACGCCCGGATCAAGCTACTCGATCATCTGCCGCGGCATTTCACCTGCATCGCGTTCGATCGCCGCGAATGCGGCCAGTCTGGCGGCCGAGTCGAGCGCGTCACCTGGCTGCATTACGTGACGCAGGGCAAAGGCCTTCTCGATCACCTCGGCTTTGCGCGCGCTTTTCTCATCGGCGGCTGCATGGGGTGCTCGCCGGTCGCGGCGTTCGCGGTCGCGCATCCCGAAATGGTCGCCGGCATGGTGCTGTACTGGCCGGTCGGCGGCGCCAAGTACCGTATTTCGAGCCACGCGCGCTTTGCCGAACATCTCGGCTTCGTACAGCGCCACGGCCTCGACGGCGTGGTCGAACTGGTCGCCAAGGAGGGCAAGCCGTTCGGCGCCGATCCGCGCGGCGGCCCGTGGGCCTCGGTGATCAAGCGTAATCCCGATTTCGGCGCGGCGTATGCCGAGCAAAATGTCGAGCAATACAAGCCGATCTGCGCCGGCATGGTGCGCGCACTGTTCGACCGCGACACCGCGCCCGGCGCCGAGCCCGAAGATCTCATGCGCCTCGATATCCCGGCGCTGATCGTGCCCGGTCGCGATGCCGCGCACGCGACCTCCGCGGCGCGCTACCTCGAAGAATGTTTGCCGCACGCGGAGTACTGGGACATCGCGGTCGAGCAGCAGACGGAAGCCAACGTGCCGCAGCGGGTGATCGAGTTCTTGCAGAAAGATCCGGCGACCTGATTGCAGCCTGGATTTGTCAGGTCGCCATCCGCAGCGGCGCGTCGGTGACCTCCTGCAGCGCATCGAGCGTGAGGCCCGGCACCATCTCGCGCACCGCAAAGCCCTCGGGCGTGACATCGATCACCGCGAGGTTGGTGTAGATGCGCTTGACCACGCTCAATGCGGTCAGCGGATAGGAGCAGCGGCGCACCAGCCGGCTCTCGCCGGTCTTGGTCGTATGGTCCATCAAAACCCACAGCCGCGGCGTACCGGCGGCGAGATCCATGGCGCCGCCGACCGCAGGCGCGCTGTCGGTGGTCGTCGCCCAGTTGGCGATGTCGCCGTTCTCGGCGACCTGGAAGGCACCGAGCACGCACAGATCGAGGTGGCCGCCGCGGATGAGCCCAAAGCTGTCGGCGTGGTGCATGTAGGAACCGCCGGGGCGCAAGGTGACGTATTGCTTGCCGGCATTGATGAGCCAGCGGTTGATCTCATGCGGCGCCGGCGCCGGGCCCATGCCCAAAATGCCGTTTTCGGATTGGAAGATCACCTCGCGCTCGGGCGGCACGTAGTCGGCGACCTGCAAGGGCGCGCCGATGCCGAGATTGACGTACCAGCCTTCGGGAATGTCGCGCGCCAAACGCTCGGCGATCTCCCGCCGAGTTAGCGGCTGGCAGGCCGGCGAGGTTTTGGCGTTCTCTGTCACGACTGTGCTCACAGCACTCCCCTCACGTCACCGTCGGCTCGCCATAGGGCACGTGCAGTACGCGGCTGACGAAAATACCGGCCGTAGCGACCTTTTCGGGATCGAGCGCGCCGAGGTCGACGATGTGCTGGCTCTGCACGATAGTCGTTTTCGCCGCCGTCGCCATCACCGGATTGAAATTGCGCGCCGAGGATTTGTAGGTCAGGTTGCCCCAGCGGTCCGCCTCCCAGGCTTCGATCAAAGCCACGTCGCCCGGCAGCGCGTCTTCCAGAATATATTTGCGGCCGCGGATCTCGCGCTCCTCCTTGCCTTCGGCAAGCGCGGTACCGACCGCGGTCGGCGTATAGAACGCCGGAATGCCGGCGCCGGCGGCGCGCATCCGCTCCGCCATGGTGCCTTGCGGCACCACTTCGAGCTCGATGCGGCCCTCACGCCACAATTTTTCGAACACGACCGGATCGGCGGTGCGCGGGAACGAGCAGACGATCTTGCGCACGCGCCCGGTTTCCAGAAGCTTGGCGAGCCCGAGATGGCCGACGCCGGAATTGTTGGCCACCACGGTCAAATCCTTGGCGCCCTGCTCGATCAAGCCGTCGATCAGCGCGTTCGGCTGGCCGATCGAGCCGAAGCCGCCGATCAGCACGACCGAGCCGTCGCGGATGCCCGCCATCGCCTCGGCCATGTTCTGTACGATTTTGTTGATCATGGCGCCGGTTGTCGCATCCGCTCGTCCCCGCGAAAGTGAGCGGGGAATGAATTTTATCCCACCACCCGCATCTTGCGACCGTCGGCGAACGCCGGCATTACCTCGCGCGCGAACCGCGTAAGGCTGTCGCTGGCAAAGCCGCCGCCGGAATTGAGCAGCACGTATTCGACGCCAAGCCCGTGCAGCCGATTGAGCTTGACGGCGATCTCGTCGGGCGTGCCGTACAGCGCGCTCTCCTCGCTCGCTTCGCGGGTATCCGAATAGGCCATGATGCTCGCGGTGTTCTTTACGCCCGGCGCGCTGGAGACGGCGGCGAGGCGCCGCTGCGCTTCGAGCCGGCGCTCCAGGGCCGCCAGCTTGTCGGCTTCGTCCCTGGCGACGAAAAAGGCGCGCGCCACGCCGACCTCCATCGGGTCAAAGGCGCGGCCGCGTTTTTCCACTTCGGCTTTGAAGATAGCGATGCGCTCGGCCACCGCTTCGAACGAGGCGAACTGGTCGAGCAAAAGATTGTAGCCGCGCTCGGCGACTTGTCTGATGGAATCCGGGTTGCCTGCCGCCATCCAGATCGGCGGATGCGGCTTTTGCGCGGTCGGCGGCTCGACGATGACATCGGCAAAGCGCCAGAATTTTCCCTGATGCGAGAAACGCTGTTTCGAGGTCCACGCTTTGACGATCACTTCAAGCGACTCGGCAAAGCGCGCGTCGGCTTCCTCCATCGGCACGCAGAAGCCGGCGAACTCGTTGTGGCGGTAGCCCTTGCCGACGCCGAAATCGAGCCGGCCGCCGGACAGCAGATCGATGGTCGCGGCCTGTTCGGCGAGCAGCACCGGATTATGCCAGGGCAGCACCAGCACCGCGGTGCCGAGCCGCAATGTGCGCGTCTTCGCCGCCACCCAGGTCAGCAGCGCAAGGCTTGCGGATACCTGGCCGAAGCCGGTGAAATGATGCTCGACCAGAAACGTCGAGTGATAGCCGAGCGCCTCGGCCTCGATGTTGTAGTCGACGAACTGCCGGTAGCCCTGGCCGGAATCGACGTCCGGCCCGCCGTGGCGGGCCGTGGCGCTGCCGAATAGACCGAACCGCATAAGGACGTTCCTTGATTTGCCGCGCCAATCTAGCGCATGCCCGACTGCCGGAGCTATAGTTAGAGTTTCATAAAACAGGGGATCGGACATGCGTTTGGACGCGATCGCGGGCTTATTCGCAGTGGCGATGCTCGCAACGGCCGTTGCAGCGCCGGTCGATCGGGCGGCGGCGCAGGACTATCCCAGCCGTTCGGTCACCCTGATCGTGCCGTTCCCGCCGGGCGGCGGCGTCGATCTGATCGGCCGTCTGGTCGGGCAGCAATTATCGACGGCACTTGGCCAGCAGGTGATCGTCGAAAATCGCGGCGGTGCCGGCGGCATGATCGGCACGCGTGACATCGCCCATGCGACGCCGGACGGTTACACGCTCGGCGTCGTGCTCACCGGCATGAGCCTTAGCCCGAACGCCGACTATGACGTCAACAAGGATTTCTCGCCCATTGGGATTATCGCCTCGACGCCGGTCTTGATCGTCGCCAATCCGTCGTTTCCAGCCAAATCGCTGGCCGACATCATTGCGGCGGCCAAGCAACAGCCCGGCAAGCTTTCCATCGGCACCCCGCCCTCGCCGACGATCAACTACTTCGCGATCAAGATGTTCAACTTAATGGCCGGCGTTGACACGACGATCGTCACCTATAGGGGCACCGCCCCGCTGACGACCGACGTCATGGGCAATCATGTGCCGCTGGGCTTCGATACGATTCCGGCCGCCATCAGCCAGATCCAGGCGCACCAGTTGCGTGCCATCGCGGTGACCGGCCCCAAGCGCTCGGCAGCGCTGCCGGACGTGCCGACCGCCGCCGAATCCGGGCTGCCCGGATTCGAGGCGGTGCAGTATTACGGCCTGATCGCGCCCGCGGGAGTGCCGCGCACCATCATCGATCGGGTCAACAAGGAATTGCGCGCCATGTTGGCAGACGATGCATTCAAGAAGCGGCTGATCGAGGCCGGCGACGATCCAACGCCAAGCTCGCCCGAAGACTACGCCGAAAACATCAAACGCGAAGAAGGCAAGTGGGGGGCGCTGGTGAAGAAGCTCGGGCTGAAGCTTGAGTAATCAAATTCGTCATTGCGAGCGAAGCGAAGCAATCCAGTGGCGGCGGCGCACCTGCCGCTGGATTGCTTCGTCGCTTCGCTCCTCGCAATGACGCGTTGGCGAAACCGGCAGTTACGCCGCCGAGTGGAACGCCGCCTCGCAGAATTCGACGCCGACCTCGGTTGCGGACCGCCACGCGACGCGGCAGCCGCGTATCGTGTGGGCAGCATCGAACGTCAGGCCAAATCGATCCGGGATCGAGCAGGTGCTCATCAAGGCGAGGCGCGCGCCGAGCGAAGAAATATCGCGAACGACGCAGTCGCGAAGCGACCCGTTCATCGATATTTTGGCGCACTTGTAAATCTGGGTGCGCCGGACTCGTCTGCGCTCATGCATACTGCAAGCATGCGCTTCAAATGTTACGCAAAGTCCAAGGTGAATTCGGCTAAAAGCTTAATTTGTGCAAACCAAGCTTTTGCTGAAAGATATCGTGAATAAAATGTTGCGGAGCTTGCAGCTCAATCTGGCTTGAACAGCGGCACCGGCGGGCCGTTTTCGGTCTCGCCGAACACTAGGCGCACGCTCTGCCCGATGCGCAGCGCGTCGAAATCGCAGTCGACGATGTTGGTCAGCATGGCCGGGCCTTCCGCCAAGGTCACGTAGGCGATGGCGTAGGGCTCCTTGGCGCGGCGCATGACGCTGAAGCTGTAGATCGTGCCCTGCCCGGAAGCGGCGCGCCATTCGATCCTTTCGGCGCCGCAGAACGGGCAGACCGCGCGCGGGTACCAATGCGCCTTGCCGCAGGCGCCGCAGGTCGGCACCACGAAGCGGCGCTGCCGCGCCGCGTTCCAGAACGGCTCGCTTTCCACCGTGACGATCGGGGCGGGAATGGGTCGCGCCGCCATCGCCTTACTCCCGCTCCATGATCAGCGTGGCGCTGCAATGGCGAGTGCCGAGCTGCATGCCGGTGCCCTGCGCCAGGGCCAGATCGCAGTTTTTCACCTGCACTGCCGGATGCGCCTCGCCGCGCAGCTGCCGCACCGCCTCGATCACCTTGGTCATGCCGCCGCGATTGGCCGGATGGTTGTTGCACAGGCCGCCGCCGTCGGTGTTGAACGGCAGCCTGCCAGTTCCGGAAATCAGGTTGCCGTCGGCCACGAACTTGCCGCCCGCGCCCTTGGCGCAGAAGCCCAAGTCTTCGAGCTGAACGAGCACCGTGATGGTGAAGCTGTCGTAGATCGAAACGTATTTGATGTCGGCCGGCTCGACGCCGGCCTCGGCGAAGGCGGCGGGCCCGGAGCGCGCCGCGCCCGAAGTGGTCAGATCGAACGTGCCGCCGGCAAGATGTTTGACCGTTTCGCCGGCGCCGATGATCTTCACCGGCGGCCTGTGCAGACTTTTGGCGATCTCAGGCCGCACGATGACGAGCGCGCCGCCGCCGTCGCTGATGACGCAGCAGTCGAGCCGGTGCAGCGGATCGGCGATCAGCGGCGAGGCGACGACATCGGCGACGGTGACCACTTCGGGCAGCATGGCGTTCGGGTTGTGTTGCGCGTGATGCGAGGCCGCGACCTTGATCCAAGCCAGCTGCTCGCTGGTGGTGCCGTACTGGTGCATGTGCCGCATCGCGCACATGGCGTAGCCGTTGGCGGTGGTCAGGCCGTAGGGAAATTCGAAGCCAGCCTCGGGCTGGTTGGGATCGCGCAGCCGCGGCGTGGTGCCGGTCGCCATGCCCTCGCTGCGCGGCCGCCCGGCGAGCGTGATCAGCGCCACGTCGCATTTGCCGAGCGCGATCGCCGCCGCGGCATGGCCAGCGAGCGCGACGTACGAGGTGCCGCCGAGCTCGGTGCAGTCGACGTGGCGGAGTCTTGTCAGGTTGAGGTACTCGGCCATCGTGGCCGGGCCAGGCCCAGGCGCATCGCCGGCACAGAAATAACCGTCGACATCGTCGCGCGTCAGCCCCGCATCGGCGAGCGCGCCAAGCGCCACTTCGGCATGCAGCTGCGCCACGCTCTTGTCCGGCGCATGCCGCGTCGGATGCTCGAACGCGCCGGCAATATAGGCCTTGCCCTTGATGGTCATGCACAATCCCCAGCCAAGCTGACCCTAGCCTGGATTTGGCGCTGGCGAAATCCGGGCACGCGCATACGCGGCAATGCCGATCCCAGGTTTCTCTTCGCTCAACCGGGGCTACAATCTGACGGAACATGGAGGATCGAATGGAGCTCGGGCTCAAAGGCAAAGTCGCGCTGGTGACCGGATCGAGCCGCGGCATCGGCCGCGGCACTGCGCTCGCGCTCGCCGCCGAAGGCTGCGATCTGATGCTGACCGGGCGCGACGAGGCAGCACTCGACGAGGTCGCGCAAAAAATTCGCGGCATGGGCGGACGCACCGCGATCGCCGTGCTTGATCTGCGGGAAAAGGACGCGCCGGAAAAACTAATCGCCGCGGTGCGGCGCGAGTTCGGCGGCCTCGATATCCTGTTCAACAATGCCGGCACCACCAAGCGCGGCGATTTTTTCGCGCTGACCGATGCCGATTGGGAGGACGGCTACGCGCTCAAATTCTTCGCTCACGTGCGGCTCGCCCGGCTCGCCTGGCCGCTCCTCAAGGAGCGCAGCGGTTCGCTGGTCGCTATGGGCGGCACCAGCGGCCGCAAGCCGCATGCCGACTTCACCATCGGCTCTTCGGTCAATGCCGCGGTCGCCGCGTTCACCAAATGCCTGGCCGATCGCGGCAAAGCCGACGGCGTGCGCGTCAACTGCATCCATCCGAGCTTGGTCGAGACCGAACGACAATGGCGGCGCATCCGCGCCGAGGTGGCGCGCACCGGACTTTCGGAAGACAAAGTCCGTGAAGCCATGTGCCGCGAGACCGGCATCATCCGCTACGGCACCGTCGACGACATCGCCGACCTCGTCACCTTCATTGTCTCCTCGCGCGCCAGCTGGCTGCACGGCGCCACCATCGACATCGACGGCGGCGAGATTCCGGTGCTTTGAGTTGATGACGCGCGCATGAATCCCCTCCTCACCCTGGCGCGGATCGGGCCGGTCGAGATCAAGAACCGCATCGTCATGCCGCCGATGACGACGCGCACCGCCGATGCCGAAGGCTTCGTCACCGACGATTCGGTCGCCTACTACATGGCGCGGGTGCGCGGCGGCGTCGGGCTGATCACGGTCGAGATGGCGTCGCCGGAAAAATGCGGCCGCCATCGCCGCCGTGAGATCGGCATTTACGACGATCGGTTCCTGCCCGGCTTGACCCGGCTCGTCGGTGAAATTCATCGCGGCGGCGCCAAGGCCTCGATCCAGCTCGGCCACGGCGGCGGTCACACCCGGCCCGACATCTGCGGCGAGACACCGATCGCGCCGTCGGCCATTCCGCACCCGGTCTACGAAACCACGTTCGAGACCATCGTGCCGCAGGAAATGACCAAGGCGCGCATCAGCCAAACCATCGCGGCGCATGTCGCAGCCGCCGTGCGCGCCAAAAATGCCGGCTTCGACTGCGTCGAGATCCATGCCGCGCACGGCTATCTGATCTCGCAATTCCACGCCCCGTTCGAGAACCGCCGCACCGACGAATATGGCGGCAGCCTGGAAAATCGCGCCCGCTTCGGTCTGGAAATCCTGCGCGCCGTGAAGGCGGCGGTGCCGGAGCTTGGCGTGATCTACCGGCTGTCGGTCGAAGATTTTTTTCCCGGCGGGTTGACGTTCGACGAAGGCCGGCAGATCGCACTCCGGGCGGCGCAGAGCGGCGCCGATGCGCTGCACATCAGCGCCGGCCATTATCGCTCGCTGCCGTCCGCGCAGATCGTGCTGCCGCCGATGAGCTATCCGGACGCGACGTTTCTCGACTTCGCCGCCAACGTCAAAAGCATGGTCGCGGTTCCGGTGATCGCGGTCGGCCGGCTCGGCGATCCGGCGCTGGCGCAGGACGCGGTGGCAAGCGGCAAGGCCGATTTCATCGCGCTCGGACGCACGCTGATCGCCGATCCGCAGTGGGTGGAAAAAGTCGCGCGCGGCGAGCCGGTGCGGCGCTGCCTCGCCTGCAACACCTGCATCAACGAGATGCGCGGCGGCGCCCGCATCGGCTGCGTGGTCAACGGCGTCGCCGGCCGCGAAGCTTTGTTCGCCAATCCGCGGCCGCCGCGCGGCCAGCGCATCGCCGTGATCGGTGCCGGGCCCGCCGGCCTGACCTATGCGTCGCTGGTGGCAGACGGCAACACGGTGACGGTGTTCGAAAAGCAGCCGCGCGCCGGCGGCGCATTCAACTATGCCGGCAAAGCGCCGCTGTTCCAGGAGGTCGCGGCCAATGAAACCAGCTTCGCGCGTTACATCGCCGATCTCGTCGCCGCCTGCGCGATGAAGAAGGTCGAATTCCGCTTCGCCACCGACGTGACGGCCTCGCCCCAAAGCTTGGCGCCGTTTGACCGCATCGTGATTGCGAGCGGTGCCGCTTACCGCTTCGGCTTTGGTCCGTTGGTCCGTTGGCTGCTCGGCAGCGGACTCGGACGTGCGCCTGGGCTTGCCCAGCTATTCTCTTCCGACGCATTGCGCGAATGGTTCTATTACCGGGCGCGGCACGGCACGGCCGAGCGTTTCAAGGCGCTGGCGCGGCCGGGACAGGTTGTCACGGTCATCGGCGACGCCCGGCGTGCCGGCAAAAGCAAGCAAGCCATCGCCGGCGCGTTCGAAGCAGCGCTGCTGGGGAAGGTTTCGTAGGCAGGCTACAAGCGGCACGCTTCTTGCGCTATGGTCGGCGCCATGGCGACCGCCGCAAAGCTCTATCTCGATGAAGTGAGCATGACGTTCGACACACCGGCCGGCCCGCTTGTGGCGCTGGCGCCGGTGACGTTCGCCGTTCCGTCCGGCCGTTTCATCAGCCTGATCGGACCGCGCGGCTGCGGCAAAAGCACGATCTTCAACATCCTCGCCGGCCTGTTGCGGCCAACTGCCGGCCGCGTCTTGATCGACGGCATCGACTCGACCGGCTTCACCGGCCGGATCGGCTACATGCTGCAGAAGGATTTGCTGCTGCCTTGGCGCAGCGTGCTCGACAACGTCATTCTCGGCATGGAAGCGCAAGGCGTGCCGATCCGCGAGGCGCGCCATCGCGCGCTGCCGCTGTTACGCCGCTACGGTCTTGCCGGTTTCGAATACGTGCATCCCAACGCGCTGCGGGGGGACATGCGCCAGCGCGCGGCGCTGTTGCGCACGCTGTTGTGCGGCACCGACATGATCCTGCTCGACGAGCCGTTCGCCGCACTCGATGCAGAGACCAAGCTCGCCATGCAGGACTGGTTGCTCGGCCTGTGCGCCGATTTCGGCAAGACGGTGGTGTTCGTCACCCGCGATGTCGATGAAGCGGTTTATCTGTCCGACGAAGTCTACGTGATGGCGAGGCGTCCGGGCCGGATTGCCGAAACCCTCGCGGTGCCGCTCGCGCGACCGCGGCAGCGGCAAGCGCCGGAATTCATCGCCATCAAGGAGCGCTGCCTGGAACTTCTGACGGTCGATCACAATCCCGTCGGCGAGGCGGCCTGAGCTGCGCGTCGCCGGTCGCCGACGCGACGCGGTGACGCCGTTCGCGACAAACTGAATTGCGGACGACGCGAATTGTCACAGCTCGGCGGCTACATCTGGCGTAGTTCTTGCACTATGATCGACACCATGGCCGCAGCCACAAAGCTCCGCCTCGATCAGGTCAGCATGACGTTCAACACGCCGGCCGGCCCGTTTGCCGCGCTGGCGCCGGTGACGCTTGCCATATCGCCGGGCCGCTTTATCAGCCTGATCGGACCGTCCGGCTGCGGCAAAAGCACGATCTTCAACATCGTCGCCGGCCTGTTGCAGCCGAGCGGCGGCCGCGTTTTCATCGACGGCGTCGATGCAACAGGCACCATCGGCCGCGTCGGCTACATGCTGCAAAAGGATCTGCTGCTGCCTTGGCGCACGGTGCTCGACAACGTCATTCTCGGCATGGAGATCCAGGGCGTGCCGCTCAAGGCGGCACGCGAGCGCGCCTTGCCGCTGCTGCGCCGCTACGGGCTTTCCGGCTTCGAATATCTTTATCCCAACGCGCTGTCCGGCGGCATGCGCCAGCGTGCCGCCCTGTTGCGCACGCTATTGTTCGACACCGATATCATGCTGCTCGACGAACCGTTCGGCGCGCTCGATGCCCAGACCAAATCGCACATGCAGGAATGGCTGCTGCAGCTGTGGGGCGATTTCGAAAAAACGGTGGTGTTCGTCACCCACGATGTCGAGGAGGCCATCTACCTGTCCGACCAGATGTATGTCATGGCAACCCGGCCCGGCCGGCTCGTCGAGACGATCCCAGTGCCGATCGAACGACCGCGGCAGCGCACGGTGACGCTCAGCCGCGACTTCATCGCCATCAAAGAGCGCTGCATGCAGCTTTTGACCGAGGCTCACAAGTCCGCACTCGAGGAAGCGGCGTAACATGGCGTCGGCGGCATGACTATTCACCACACATCGCACGCCGGCGCGCCTCTCGATCTCGCGCCCGCGGCATCCGCACCTGCGGCACGGGCGGCGAAGAAAATTCGCCGCCTGCCGGTGCACAAGGATTGGCCGCTCGGCGTCACCATTGCTATTCAAGTCGGCATCCTCGTTGCGGCGATCGCACTATGGCAGGCCGCCGCGGACCGCGGCTGGATCGACGGCTTCTTCTGGTCGAGGCCGAGCGATGTCTATGCGACGCTGATCAAATTCTTCAGCGCAGGCGACGCTTGGACCGATATCGAATACACGTTCGGCTCGACCATCCTGGGCTTTGTCATCGGCACGGCCGCGGGCTCGCTGTTCGGCCTGTCGTTCTGGTGGTCGCGCAACTACGCGACGATCGCGCAGCCCTACATGATCTGCTTCCATTCGCTGCCGAAGCTCGCGCTGGCGCCACTGGTCATCCTGATCTTCGGGCTTGGTCTGGCCTCGAAGGTCGCGATTGCGACCGCACTGACGATCATCGTCTCGGCGCTGACCACCTATGCCGGCGTCAAGGCGCTCGATGCCGACCAGGAGCGGTTGTTCTATTCGCTTGGCGCGAGCCGCATGCAGGTGTTTCGCAAGCTGGTGGTGCCGTTCTGCCTGCCCTGGATCATTTCGGTGCTGCGGGTGAATATCGGACTGGCGCTGACCGGCGCCATCGTCGGCGAGTTCATCGCTTCGCAGCACGGCCTTGGCCGCGCCATTTTGTATGCCGGAAATACCTACGACATCGCGCTGGTCTGGGTCGCGGCGCTGGTGCTGTGTACGCTTGCCGTGGTGATGTACGCGGCCGTGTCCTGGATCGAGCACATCTTGCGCAAAGGCATAAAGCAATAGGCGAAAATGGGCATCGTCGTGCCCGCAATTGACGAGGTTGTCATGAGCACATCGGGATTCGACCGGCGCACACTTTTGGCTTCGAGCGCCGCGGCCGGCTTTGCGGTGGTCGCCCGCCCGTATCTGGCCCGGGCGGCCGCCAGCGAAGTGCTCATTGCCGAGCCGGTTCACGGCACCGGCTATCTGCCGCTCTACATCGGCATGGCAAAGAACCTGTTCGAGGATGTGACCGTCAAGATCGTGACCATCGAGACCGGCGCCGGCCATACCAACGCGGTGCTGTCCGGGCAGGCCTTCGCCTTCATCGGCGGCCCGGAGCATTGCGCCTTCGCCAAGGCCAAGGGCGCCGAGCTGCGCGCGGTGGTCAACTGCGTCAATCGCGGCAACGTCTATTATTGCGCCGCCAAGGGGTCGGAGCCGCACAACGACGACTGGACCGGCTACTTCAAAGGCAAGACGATCGCCACCAGCGGCTACGGCGGCACGCCGAACTCGATCACGCGCTATCTGTTGAAAAAGTGGAATCTCGACGCCACCAAGGACGTGACGCTGATCGAGACCGCCAACTCGGCGGTGTTGCCGATCGTCAACGCCAAGCGAGCCGAGATCGGCTGCACGACGGAGCCGTTTGTCACCCAGGGCCTGCGCGCCGGCGTATGGGGCGAACCGATCATCAACATTCCGAAAATGATGGGCCCGTACGCCTATTCGACCTTCAACGTGCGTCTCGATTCGATCCAGAAGACGCCCGAGCTGGTGCGCGGCTTCGTGCGCGGCATGATGAAATCGCTGAAATTCGTCGACCAAAACCACGACGAGGCGGCCGAACTCGCCCAGAAGCAATTCCCCACCATGGCGCTCGACGATCTGAAAGCGACGCTCGCCCGCTCGTTCGCCGACGACATGTGGAGCAAGGACGGCGTCATCAGCCGCGCCTCGTGGGACACCGCAAAATCGGTCGTCATGGGCGCCGGCATCCTCAAGACCGACGTCAAATACGACGAGATCATCGACATGAGCTTCGTCGACAAGCTCAAAGCGACCCTATAACGCAATCAGGGAAGGAAACAGAACCATGTCCGAACCGATCTGGAACAAATTCCTCACCGAACGCGACAAGGCGGTGTTCGGCACCTCCGGCTACGGCGCCCGCGGCGGCTTCGGCAAGCGCCCGGCGCTGTTGATCATCGACGTCAACTGGGCGTTCTGCGGCGACCGCCCCGAGCCGATCCTCGAATCGATCAAGCGCTGGCGCAATTCCTGCGGCGAGGACGCCTGGACGGCGCTGCCCTACATCCGCTCGCTGATCGACAAGTGTCATGAGAAAGGCGTGCCGGTCATGTACACCACCGGCGTGCGCCGCGAGGACAACTGGGATTCCGGATCGTGGGCGTGGAAGAACTCGCGCAACGAAGAGGATCGCAACACCATCGTGACGAACCTCGACGGCAACGAGATCGTCACCCCGATCGCGCCGGCGCCACAGGACATCGTGGTGCTCAAACAGAAGCCGTCCGGCTTCTTCGGCACCAACATGGCGAGCTATCTGACCCTGCTCGGCTGCGACAGCGTCATCGTCACCGGCACCACCACGTCGGGCTGCGTGCGCGCCACCGTGCTCGACGCGTTTTCCCTGAACTACCGCATCGCGCTCGCTGAGGAAGGCTGCTTCGACCGCTCGCAGGCGAGCCACGCCATCAATCTGTGCGACATGAACGCCAAATACGCCGACGTGGTGAAGACCTCGGAGGTGCTCGCCTTCCTCGACACGCTGCCGAGCGGCATGTATGAGTTGCCGAAAGGCAACGCGCCGGCATCGCGCGAGCCGCAGCAAAAGCGCGCCGCGAATTTTTGATAGGGATCGGACACGCCGCCAGATCCGGCAGCGGCTACGCCTACGTGCCGATCACCCACGCCGAACATTATTGACGCCCGCGTCCGGCCCGCGAGCAACGACAAAAACGCGCCGCGAATTTTTGATATCGTCATTGCCGGGCTTGACCCGGCAATCCATTGTGCGTCGCCGCTGCATGGATGCGCGGGTCAACGGGGTCCCCGCGACGCTTTGCGTCGCGGGGTGCCCGTCCCGCGCATGACCAATGAATTTAAGCCCGCCCCACTAGCTGCTGCGCCTTGGCGAGGTGCCCATAGCTCTGCACCGGCGCGCACATCAGGAAGCGGTAGCCTTCCTTGACGATGCGCTCGGCGTTGCCGGCTTCGACGTGCGGATGGCCGACGACCACGTTGTGCTTGCCACAGGTATCGACGATGCGCTTCATCCATTCCAGCACGACCTTGTGCTCGTATTGCCGCGGGTAGCCGAGTTCCTGCGACAGGTCGCCCTCGCCGATCAGAATGCAGCCGATACCGGGCACGTTCTTGAGCATGTCATCGAGGTTTTCGACGCCGCGCGTGTCCTCGATCTGCAGGATGCAGAAAATTTCGCCCTGCGGGTTGAGCGGCCAGACGTCGGCTTTTTGGTAGTATTCCTGCTGGGTCAGTCCCCAATAGCGCGCGGCGGCGGTTGGGCCGTCGCCGCGAATTCCGGCCGGCGCATAATGCGCGGCGCTCTTGAGCCGCGGATAACGGCAGGCGCCGACCGCATTGGCGGCCTCCTCGACCGTCGAGATGTGCGGGAACACGATGCCGTAGCAGCCGATATCGAGGGCCTGCTTGGCATGCCACTGCGCCATCTCGATGCCGTTCACCGGGACGCGGACCATCGGCGTCACGCTCGGCACTACGGATGCGGCCTTGGCGATCTGGGCGCGGTTGAGCATGTATTGCAGGCAATCGCGCAATAGCCGGCCGTCCCACGGATTGTGCTCCATCTCGAACACGCAGCCATCGTATTTCGACGTGGCGAGCGCAATCGCGCTGTTGAGCTCGGCCGGCGCAAAACACGTCAGCGCGTGCTGGCCGGCTTCGAGCGCGCGGATGACGCCGTTGAGCCGTGGGATGTCAGCCATTCGATTTCTCCGGTTTTTCTTCCGCCTCGCGCGCGTCCGATAGAATCTTCCACAACGCCGGCCCGAAATTGACGATGTGCTCCTTGCCGCAATGCTCGCACCGGTAGGTGCGCATGTCGTAGCCGCTCATGGTCGACTTATCGATCCGGTCCATCTCTCGGCCGCAGTCCGGGCATGCGGTCAACGACGGCTCCTGCGGCGCCGGCAGCGGTGCTTGGCGGCGGGATTTCAGCGTCAGCCAGGAGGGCCATTTCATGTGGGAATGTCCGCGGCGGGAACAGGACATTAGCGATTACCGCGCCGGTTTGACAATGGCGGCCAGCGCCGTAGCATCGCCCATTCCCCGTATGTCTCAAGCGATGGTGCCATGATTATCGATTGCCACGGCCACTACACGACAGAACCCAAGGACCTGCACCGCTTCCGCAAAGAGCAGACCGCCGCCGCCAATGCCAAGAACAAGGCGGCGATGCCGCCGCGCGCCGCGCTGAAGCTGCCCGACGACGAGATCCGCGACAGCATCGAAGCCAACCAGCTCAAGCTGCAGCGCGAGCGCGGCACCGACCTGACGATCTTCTCGCCGCGCGCCTCGGGCATGGGCCATCACATCGGCGACGAGAGCGTGTCGATCGAGTGGTCGCAGATCTGCAACGACCTGATCGCCCGCGTGATCGAGCTGTTTCCGAAAAACTTCATCGGCGTGTGCCAGTTGCCGCAATCGCCCGGCGTCGATCCGAAAAACTGCGCCGTCGAGCTGGAGCGCTGCGTGCGCATGGGCTTCGTCGGCTGCAACCTCAATCCCGATCCGTCCGGCGGCTATTTCAACGCGCCGCCGATGACCGACAAATCGTGGTTTCCGCTCTACGAGAAGATGATCGAGCTCGACGTGCCGTGCATGATCCATGTCTCCGGCTGCTGCAATCCGGCGATGCACACCACTGGCTCGTATTATCTCAATGCCGACACCATGGTGTTCATGCAGGTCATCCTGTCCGACCTGTTCAAGACCTTTCCCAAGCTGAAATTCATCATTCCGCATGGCGGCGGCGCGGTGCCGTTCCATTGGGGCCGCTTCCGCGGCATCGCGCTCAACAACGGCAAGCCGGAGCTCGCCGAGATCATGGGCGACAACATTTTCTTCGACACTTGCGTTTATCACCAGCCGGGCATCGACCTGCTCACCGAGGTGGTGCCGATCGACAACATCCTGTTCGCGTCCGAGATGGTCGGCGCGGTGAAGGGCAACGATCCGAAGACCGGCTTCGGCTTCGACGATACCAAACGATATATTGACAAGGCTCCGATCAGCGACGCCGATCGCAGGAAGATTTTCGAGGGTAATGCGCGCCGCGTCTATCCGCGGCTCAAAGCCAAGGCGCCCGCGGCGGCGACGGCATAGCCCGCCGCCGCCACTTGGACGAGGCAGTCTCGCGTTGGCAAAGGCAAATCACAAGACCGGCAAGAATCTATCCCACCTCGTCACCATCGGGCAACGCGAGGTCGAGACCTATGGCCTGGGCACGGGATTCTGGAGCGATCTTTATCATCGCTCGATGACCGTGCACTGGCCGGTGTTCTTCGGCACCGCGGCGGCGATCTTCGTCCTGCTCAACGCGGTCTTCGCCTCCATCTATTGGCTCGGCGACAAGCCGATCGCCAATGTCTCCGACACTCTGCCGCTGCCGTTGAGCCTGTTCTACTTTTCGATCGAGACGCTCGCCACGGTCGGCTACGGCGACATGCACCCGCAGACCAATTACGGGCACATCGTCGCCACCGTCGAAATCTTCACCGGCATGTCTTTCCTTGCGGTGATGACCGGCTTGATCTTCGCCCGGTTCTCGCGGCCGAAGGCCCGTTTCGTTTTCGCCCGCCACCCGGTTGTGACCACCTATCAGGGCGGGCCGACGCTGATGATCCGCATCGCCAATGCGCGGCACGACACCATTTCGCAGGCGACCGCGCGGCTGTGGCTGTTTCGGCTCGAGAGCACCAAGGAACGCGAGCAATTCCGCCGCTATTACGAATTGAAGCTCGAGCGCAGCGAACATCCGATGTTTTCGCTGAGCTGGACGCTGTTTCACATGATCGACGAAACAAGTGCGTTCTACGGTATGACCGCCGAGGATTTCGTCGCTGCCGAAGGCTCGCTGATCCTCAATGTGACCGGCGTCGACGATAATTCGGCGCAACGCCTCTACGCCCGCCAGATTTATTCGCGCCACGACATTCGCTGGCGGTATCGCTATCGCGACATCACCAGCCTGTCCGTCAAAGGCCGCCTGGTGCTCGACTACACCAAATTCCACGACGTGGTGGCGGAAGAGACGTAGCCGCGAAATCAAAACTCATTTAGTTGATCGCATGACGCCTTCGATCGCGACTACGTCATTGCGAGCGAAGCAATCCAGTCGGGCCCGCCGCCTGGATTGCTTCGTCGCTGCGCTCCTCGCAATGACGGATTACGCCACGTTGATGACGATCTTGCCGAAATGCTGGTTGGCGCGCATCACCGCGAGCGCCTCGGCGACGTCGGCGAGCTTGTAGGTCTTGTAGATCGGCAAGGTCAGCTTGCCGCTCTCGACCGCCGGCCACAGATCCGCGCGCATCGCCCGCACGATCTCGCGCACCTCATCGGGCGAGCGGGTGCGGAACGTGACGCCGATATAGTCGATGCGCTTGAGCGCATGCTTGTCGAAATCGAACTCGCCCTTCATGCCGCCGAGCCGGCCGACATTGACGATGCGGCCGAGAATTTTCGCCGCTTCCAGATTGCCGTTGGCGACCGGCGCCGAGACCATGTCGACGATCAGGTCGACGCCTTTGCCGTCGGTCGCTTTTTTCACGTCCTCGGGCCAGTCCGGCTTGCCGGTATCGATCGCGACGTCGCAGCCGTACTCGGAAAGCCGCGCCCGGCGCTGCGCGTTGGTCGATGAGCCCAGCACCAGCGAGGCGCCCAAAACCTTGCCGATCTGCATGCCCATCAGGCCGACGCCGGAGCTGGCGCCCTGGATCAGCAACGTCTCGCCGCGCTTGAGCCTCCCGGCGGTGGCCACGGCATTGTGCATGGTCTGCAACGCCACCGGAAAGCAGGCCGCCTGCTCGTAGCTCATGTTGTTGCCTGGAATGCGGTTGGCGCGACCCGCATCGGTGACGGCGTATTCAGCAAAGCCGCCCGGCGCCGAGGCCATGACGCGGTCGCCCGGCTTGAAATCCTTGACCGCGCCGCCGACCGCCTCGACCTCGCCGGCGCATTCAAGCCCGATGCGGGCGCCGACGCCGCCGACCGGGCCGTGCTGATGACCCGAGGCCACCAGGAGATCGGCGCGATTGAGGCTCGAAGCGCGTACCCGGATCAAAATTTCGTTCGGTGCGGGCGAAGGTTTTGGGATATCGCGAACTTCGATGCCGTTGTCGCCCAGAACTGCGGCCTTCATGACGTGTCTCCCTATCCGCGGCTTTCGATGCAGCCGCAGTGTGCTATCGTCCAAACGAGCGGAGTTCAACCGGCGACGCAACGAATGACATTCGGCCCCTTCACCACCACCAGCGTCGGCAGCTTTCCGCGGCCGGCTTGGCTTGCGCATACCAAGCGCAATCAGCTGACGTTCCGGCTCGAAGGCGACGCGCTGAAGGAGGCCATGGACGATGCCATGGCGCTCGTCATCCGCGAGCAGGAAGCGCTCGGGCTCGACATTTTGACCGACGGCGAGATGCGGCGGGAGACGTTCATCTTTCACATCGCCGGCGCCTGGGACGGCGTCAACGTCGAAAATCAGGTCGTCAAGGAAATCTATCGCAACCGCGCCGCCAACCGGCTGGTGCCGCGCATCACCGGCAAGATCGTCCGCCGCGGTCCGGCCGCGGTCGACGATCTGCGTGTCGCCAAGACACACACCACGCGGCCGCTGAAGATGGCGGTGCCGGGGCCGATGACGGTGATCGACAGCGCCGCCAACGAATTTTACGACGACGAGGAGGAACTTGCGTTGGACATTGCCGCCGCGCTCAATGCCGAGCTGCGCGATCTGCAGGACGCCGGCTGCGCGGTGCTGCAGATCGACGAGCCGGCGATGACGCGCTACCACGACAAGGTGCGCGCCTATGGCGCGGCAGCGCTCGACCGCTGCCTCGACGGCATCAAGGTGCCGACCATCGTGCACCTGTGCTACGGCTATCCGGGCGGCGGCGCGCTGCAACATGAATATCACTACGAGGACCTGCTGCCGCTATTGATGCAAACGCGCATCGGCGGCTTCACCGTCGAATTCGGCCGCAGCACCTTCGATCCAAAAGTGCTGCAGCTCTGCGGCGACCGCATCGTCATGTTCGGCTGCGTCGATCCGGGCGATTCTCCGACGCCCACGGTTGAAGAGGTCGAGCGCCGCATCGGCGCGGCGCTCGAATGGCTCGACCCGCGGCAAGTCTGGCTCGCGCCCGATTGCGGTCTCATGACCGTCAGCCGCGCGCTGGCCCACGAGAAGCTGCGGGTCATGGTGGAAGCGGCGCGGCGGCTGAGAAAGCGGCTGTAACGCAAAATAAAGCCGGTTTCCCGGATGCGGCGCAGCATAAGCGCGTTTACGCGCGCCTTCGACGCGCTGTGGCGGTGCACCGCTGATCCGGGATCGTCCCAAACGCGGAATTCGTAACGATCCCGGGTCTGCAGCGCACCACTTCGTGCTGCGCTGCGCCCGGGAAATGCGCCTTTTAAGCCCTTCGCTAACCGGCCTGACGCTGATAGGCTTGCGCCATGAACCAAACCGTCCGCCCGCAGAAAATCGCCGCGTCGGCGTGCCCGCACGATTGCCCGTCGACCTGCGCGCTCGAGGTCGAAATTTTCGATGCGCACACGATCGGGCGGATCCGTGGCGCGGCGGACAATCGCTACACGGCGGGCGTGATCTGCGCCAAGGTGGCGCGCTATGCCGAGCGCGTGCATCATCCCGACCGGCTGAAGCAGCCGCTGCGCCGCGTCGGCGCCAAGGGGGCCGGCGAGTTCGCGCCGATCTCCTGGGACGACGCGCTCGATCTCGTCGCCGAGCAATTCGTCCGCGCCGAGCAAAAGCACGGCTCCGAGGCGGTGTGGCCGTATTATTACGCCGGCACCATGGGCCATGTCATGCGCGACGGCATCAACCGCCTGCGCCACGCCAAAAAATATTCCGGCTTCTTCTCCACCATCTGCGTCAATCCGGCGTGGACCGGCTTCATCGCCGGCACCGGCAAACTCGCCGGCACCGATCCGCGCGAGATGGCGAAGTCCGACCTGGTGGTGATCTGGGGCACCAACGCCGCCAACACGCAAGTCAACGTCATGACCCACGCGACGCGCGCCCGCAAGGAACGCGGCGCCAAGATCGTCGTGATCGACGTCTACATGAACGCCACCATGCAGCAGGCCGATCTGCCGGTGCTGATCCGGCCCGGCACCGACGGCGCGCTGGCCTGTGCGGTGATGCATTGTCTGTTCCGTGACGGCAAGGCCGACTGGGACTATCTCGAGCGCTACACCGACGCGCCGCGCGAACTCGCCGCGCATTTGCGCACGCGCGATCCGGCCTGGGCGTCCCGCATCGCCGGCTGTCCGGCAGAGACGATCGAAGAGTTTGCGCGGCTCGCCGGCGAAAGGAAGCGCGCCTATTTCCGCCTCGGTTACGGTTTCTCGCGCTCGCGCAACGGCGCCTTCAACATGCATGCGGCAAGCTGCATCGCCGCGGTCACCGGTGCCTGGCGCTACGAAGGCGGCGGCGCGTTCCACAACAATGGCGACATCTTTCATCTCGACAAGAGCTTGATCGAAGGCAGCGACGTGCGCGATCCGGCGATGCGCATGCTCGATCAGTCGCGCATCGGCCCGATCCTGACCGGCGACGAGGAGGCCCTGCAGGGCGGCGGGCCGGTCACCGCGCTTCTGATCCAGAACACCAATCCGGTTTCGGTGGCGCCCGAGCAGGACAAGGTGAAACGCGGTTTTGCCCGCGACGATCTGTTCGTCTGCGTGCACGAGCAGTTCATGACCGACACGGCAAAAATGGCCGACGTCGTGCTGCCGGCGACGATGTTTCTGGAGCACGACGATTACTATACGGCCGGCGGCAGCCAATACATTCTGCTCGGCCCAAAGCTGATCGAGCCGCCCGGCGAATGCCGCTCCAATCACGAGGTGATCTGCGCGCTGGCGCAAAAACTCGGCGCCGCGCATCCCGGCTTTGCCATGACGGCGCGCCAGTTGATCGACGCCACCCTGCAAAAATCGGGCTGGGGCACGCTCGCCGACATCGAGGCCAACCGTTGGATCGATTGCCAACCGGATTTTGCCACTTCCCATTATCTCGACGGCTTCGCCTATCCGGACGGCAAATTCCGCTTCAAGCCGGACTGGTCGAACGTGCCGTTCGGCCGCTGGCATCGCAACGTTCCGCGCCCGGCTCCGATACCGGAGTTGCCGGACCATTGGCAGGTGATCGAGGAGGCCGACGCCGAGCATCCGTTCCGGCTCGCCACCTCGCCGGCGCGCGGCTTTCTCAATTCGACCTTCACCGAGACGCCGACCTCGCTCTCGCGCGAGCGGCGGCCTGAGGTGATGATCCATCCCGCTGACGCGGCGCTGCTCGGCGTGGCCGACGGCGACCCGGTGACGCTCGGCAATCGGCGCGGCGAGGTCGCGCTCCACGCCAAACTGTTCGAGGGCGTGCGACGCGGCGTATTGATCGCCGAGTCGTTGTGGCCCAATTCCGCCTACGCCGACGGCCGCGGCATCAATACGCTCACCGGGGCCGACGCTGTCGCCCCATTCGGCGGCGCCGCGTTCCATGACAATCGGGTGTGGGTGCGGAGAGGCGTGTAGACTTGAATAGCTCGGTTAATTTAGCTATTATAGCTGGATGAAGACAGTCAGCATCACCGAGGCGAAGAATCGGCTCAGCGCGCTGATCGACGGCCTCAAAGCCGGCTCTTCCGTTCTCATTGTCGACCGCGGCCGTCCCGTGGCGCGCCTTGAACCGGTGGCGAATGGCGACAAGGCCGACGATGAAGGACGGCTGGCCCGATTGATCCGCAACGGCCTCGTCCGTCCGGGCGGCAAGCCGCTGCCAAAGTCCTTTTTTACCGACGCGTTACCGAGACTAAAGGGCGGTGCATCAGTGGTGGAAGCTCTTCTTGAGGAACGGCGTGAGGGTCGGTGAACTTTTGGGACGCCTCAGCAATCGTTCCATTGCTCGTCGAGGAGGCATCAAGCTCGCGCTTGCGTTCCCTAGCCGCGCGGGATTCCGACATGTTCGTCTGGTGGGGTTCGGAAATCGAATGCATTTCCGCTCTTGCCAGACGAGAACGCGATGGTGTGCTTGACCCGCAGGCCATGATCACGGCACTCGAGCAGCTACGACGGCTCGCGCGAACGTGGGACGAAATTGATCCCACCGATGCTGTCCGCGAAGCCGCGGCCCGCTTCGTTCGTGTACATACTCTTCGAGTAACTGACGCTCTACAACTTGCCGCGGCATTCATCGCCGCCGAACAGCGACCCAAATCACTGAGCATGGTAAGCTTGGACCAACGTCTCGCGACGGCGGCGCGAAAGGAAGGATTTGGCGTAATAGACGTGGCTGCTGAATAATCGAATAACTGGTTGCCCGCATGAGCGCAGCGATATGCGGGATCGTCGCCTCAGAACAAATGTCCCCGATGTCGCTTCGCTCATCCGGGCTACGGGTGTTCAATGCCTTCAAGCTTTCGCCAGATCATCAACAAAGCCGTCGCCGAGAAGCGCTTCCTGGTCGTGCCCGGTGCGCATGATGCGTTGAGCGCACGGCTCATTCAGAAGATCGGCTTCGAGACCTATTTCATCGGCGGCTTTCCCGCCGTCGGCGCGCGCTATGGCGTGCCGGACATCGGGCTCAAGGGCTTTGGCGAAATCGCCGCCGCGGTGCGCGACATCATGGCGGCGTGCGACCTGCCGGTGTTCGTCGACGGCGATGATGGTTACGGCGACGTCAAGAACGTCGTGCACACGGTGCAGAGCTACGAGCGGATGGGCGTGAGCGCCATCCTGATCGAGGACCAGCAGTGGCCGAAGCGTTGCGGCCACATGGTCGGCAAGAAGGTCGTGCCGGTCGAGTTGGCCGAAGCCAAGATCAGGGCGGCGTGCGCCGAGCGGCGCAACCCGGAAACCTGGATCCTGGCGCGCACCGATGCCCGCGCCGTCTACGATCTTGACGAGGCCATGCGCCGCGCCGAACGCTACATCCGCGCCGGCGCCGACGGCATTTTCATCGAGGCGCCGCGCTCGATCGATGAATTAAAGCGCATCGGCCGCGCCTTCGACGTACCGCAGATCTGCAATCCGCTGATGGGCGGCCACACGCCCATCCTGTCGATGGACGAACTGGGCGAACTCGGCTTTCACTGCGCGGTGCTCGGCCTCGACACCTTGATGCACGCCGCCAAGGCGGTCGAAACCGTACTCCTTGACATGAAGTCCGGCAAATTCGCCCGCCGCAACGACGGCATGGATTTCGAGGAGTACAAGACGCTCGTCGGCTACGACAAATGGGAGTTGATCGACGAGCGCTTTGCGCCGAAGCAGTAACGGCAACTACTGACCAGCAGCCGACTTCTTCTTGGTTGGGGACGCACGTCGGGGCTCGTTCTTAACGATGACGAGACGCTCGGCGCGTCGCAGCGCGCTTGCCGCCGCTCTTGGGCGCCGGGCTTACTGGCTTGTGTGCCGCGCGGCGCGTTCGCCGACGCGCCAGATGCTGGGTCCACGCCGCCGTGCGCGCCTGAACGTAGTCGCCGATCGCCGCACTGGAGGATAGATCGGGCGGAACGTGACGGTCATAGGTGCCTTTATCGTTGCGCAGCGGAAGGCGGGATACCTTATCGGCATGCAGCTTCTCGATCACCGAGGGGGTCGATTGATCGGGGTGCTGCGGGTTGGAGCGCGGTATCTCAATCCCGGCCAGCGGATCGTCCTGGCGCGGCTGGGCGAGAGTGAGCACGTCGCCGAGATCGGCCGCAGCCTTGTCGCGCGCTGTCAGCGGATCGAGGCCCCAACGCAGTTCGAGGGTCCTGAGCACCGACGTGTGATCGATCACGCCGCGTTTGGCGCGGAACACGGTGCCGGCGGCGATCCGTGGCGATATCAGCAATGCCGGAACGCGGACGCCGAACCGCGTGAAATCAAAGCCAAACTCGCCGACCGTATTATCCGGAGGCGCCGCGCCTGCTGGCGGCGGCGCGTGGTCGTAATTGCCGCCATGCTCGTCGTAATTGATGATGAGCAAAGTGTCGTTCCAGTTCGGACTGTTGCGCACCGTGTAATACACGTCGTGCATGAGCTGCTCGCCCAACGACACGTCGTAGTTCGGATGTTGGCTGTTACCGCTCGCACCGAAGTCCGGCTCGAGAAAACTATAAGCCGGCAGCGTTCCGGCTGTGGCCCGAGCTTGGAAGTCGCGAAAATGGCCGAAGTGATGCTCGTCGGCATGCTGCGTGTCGGTGTAATCCAGCCGCGTCAACGGGTCGCGGTTGTAGCCATAAATTCCCCAGTCGATATTTTTATCTGACATGCGTCCGTAGATGCTCGGGCAGGTAAATACCTTCACGCTATTATCGAGGTGACCCTGCGACGTCGCCGCGGCGGCAAAGGCGCGGTTCGGAATCGTCTGCGTCGGCGCCGATGAAAACCACTGGTCGCAGACGGCGAAACCCCTGGCCAATCCCGACATGATGGGCAGCATGTCCGGGCTGTACATCCCCATGATCTCCGACGGGTCGGTCCCCGGCAGGCTGTCCTGGAAATGCTTGGCCTGATCGGAAGCGATCGCCGCCTTGAAGTTGACGACGAAGCCCTTGTTGGTGGGCGTCGCGCCCGGCGCCGGATCGTCGGTCGAAAATAATTGATAGTTCGTGTTGTAGAAGCCTTCGCCCGGGTCAGCGCCGGGCATCAGATACGGATGCGGCGAACTGCCGTCGATTTTGTAGACCGTTATCTCGCGGCCGGCGTCGTCCGGGTTGGACTCGTCGCCCTTAAGGCCCTCGAATGGCTGGCCGAGCGGCGACCGGTTGCCGTTGGCTTCGTAGAGGAAGCCGAGCATCTGATCGAACGATCTGTTCTCCAACATCAGATGGACGATGTACTTGATCGATGAAAGCTGATTGGCCATGGATTACCCCCCAATGCGATTGAGTTAGATTGAAGGCGCCCTCACGGAGAGGCGAACGCGCGGCCGACGAACGGCGCGCGCCGCAACCCGGTGAGTGCGGCAGGGTCCGACGTGCTGGATTTCCCCCAATCGGACAGTACCGGCCACAATGAGTGGTCGCAATAGCGCCGGGTATTCAAAATGGTTGTGGGCGCAGGCAAGCTGACGCCTGCCGATCGAACTCTGTCGGATCGCTTCGGTTAAAGGACGGCGAGGCGCTGCAGGTACTTTTGCGGCGTCAGGCCAGCGCCGGCTCGCGCGCGGCCTGCGTCTTGACCGGGTCTTTGAGCCCGAGAATGCGCCGCGCGTTGTCGTAGAACAGCTTCTGCTTGTCGGCGGCGGACAGCGCAATATCCTCGATCAGCTTCAGGCACGGCGCCGGGTCCCAGCACGGATAATCGGTGCCGTACATGACGTGATCGATGCCGTAATAGTCGATCGCGAACTTAATGCCGGCCGAGTGCGGCGACACCGTATCGGTGTACATGCGACGCATGTAGTCCTGTACCGGCCGCGGCAGTTTTGCGGCCTTGGAGTTTTTGTCCATGCGGCCGGCTTGGTAGGGCAGCGAGCCGCCGGTGTGCGACATCACGATTTTCAGCCGCGGATGGCGCTCCATCAACCCCGACAGGATGAGCCGCATCGCCGCGACGCTGACCTCGATGACGCGACCGAGGCTCAAATGCAGCGCGCCGTCATAGCCGTCGAGCATGTCCTGGAAGATGACGTCGGTCGGATGCAGGAACAACGGCAGGCCGAGTTTTTCGACATGAGCATAGAACGGCTCGAGCCGTTCGGCGTCGATGCGCGCGTCCTCGCCAACGCTGCCGGGGAGGTTCACGCCCATCAGCCCGAGGCGATTGACGGCATCGTCGACCACTTCGATCGCGGCGCGGGTGTCCTGCAGCGGCACCGCGGCGCTCGCCCACAGCCGGCCGGGATATTTCTTCTGCGCGCCGGCCATCTCCTCGTTCCACATCAGCGCATAATCGCGGCCTTCGTCGAGCGGCATGTCGGAGAAGGCCACCGAGAAAGGCCCGATCGAGCAGACCACGTCGACCTGGTGGCCGAGGCTGTCCATGTATTCGAGCTGCTTGTCGAGATCGAACCATTCGGCCCAGGAATTGAGATGGCAGCCGCTGCCGGCGCGGCGCATGTATTGATAGCCGCCCTTGTTGTTGACGCTCGCTTTCGGATAATCGCTGCGCTTGCACAGCCGGTCGAAAATCGAACGCGGCCACCAATGGAAATGCGAGTCGATGATGTGCACGGCGGGCTCCTAGCCAACGGCCTGGCGATTCAACGATTTTAATGAGCCCGTCGTTCCCGGTCAACGCTCGGCGCTCAGGCAGGCTTCCCGGCAAAGCGGCGATTGAAACTCCATAGCGCAAACGCAAAAACCAGCATCAACAGGCCGCCGAAGATGAAGGATAGAGGCTGCGGCCCGAGCTTGTCGAACCATTGCGTATAGAAATGGATCGCACCGAACACGGCAGCGACATTGACGACCCAGCGCCGGTTCGCCTGCATGCCCCAGAGGCCGACGCCAAGCAGTGCGATCGCCCAGCCGGCTGCGAACACGACCGGCGAGATGATGTCCGGGCCGGACGTCGTGGTTAGAATGTCGGGGTCGTCATACATCAGCGACCGGATGAGCCGCAGATTGTCGCCCCACAGCGAGCCGATCCAAAACCCGAAATTGACCATGAAGACCGATGTGCGCGCCGCGATCAGCGCAAGGCGTTCATATTCGGCCGGCAACCGCTTCGACACCAGGTAGGTCGCAAGCGCAAGCGCGCTGAACAAAACAACCGTTACCGCCGGCTCGTAGATGGCGAGCGCATAAGTGGCGTGCCAATAACCGGCCCGCGCGCCGAGACAGGCACCCAATGCAAGCACCGCGGCGGCCATGAGCAAACCCGATCGGGCGCCGATCGCGGCTGCCGCGAGAGCCGCCGTGACGATCAGAAGCGCACTGAGCGCACCTTTGCCCAACGCGAGCACAGCGCCACAAAACATCAGCGCGCCAATAACGAGACAGATTTGCGCCAGCAGGGTCCATTGCTCGTTGCCGGTCAGGGATAATGCCAAGCCGATGGCAAAAACGGCGAGACCGAGGACGAGCGCAGTCGCGGGCGTCGGCACCACCGCCAACGCGCCGGCGCTGACGGCCGCGACGCCGAAGCCGACAAGAACGTTGATGGCGAGCGAGCCGGTGTCGTGAGCAGCCAGTGCGCGCAGCCGGTCGGCCTCTGCGGCCGTAAGCTTGTTCTCTTCCACGAGCTTGGAAAGGTCGAGCGTGATTTTCATGATGCCCCCGTGAACCGAACCACCGCAGATCAGGAGTAGCTGCCGAGACTTCAATCGTGACAATCGTGGTGGCGCCCGATTTTTTCTGCGGACGCAACTGCGATCGGGCGCCAGCACGGGCGCCCCAAGATGAGTTGTCCGGACCGGTGATTTGGTTCACCATCCCGTGGAAGCCGCCAATCCGAGAGTGCCGGCGCGTATCGGGGAAGACACCGCCATGGACGCCGCCAGCGCCTTGGATCGCTACCGCATCGCGGGCCGCATGGAGCGGCTGCCGCATTCGCGCTGGCACAACAAGATCCGGCTGATCGTCGGCAGCGTCAATTTCTCCGATGCCTTCGATGCGCTCACCGTGGCGTACGTGCTGCCGGCACTGATCCCGCTTTGGCACATCAAGCCCGCGGAAATCGGCCTGCTCATCTCGATCGGCTATCTCGGCCAAGTCATCGGCGGCGTGGTGTCGGGTGCGCTTGCCGAAAAATACGGCCGCGTGCCGCTGATGGTCGGCAACATCGTGCTGTTCTCGCTGATGAGCTTTGCCTGCGTGCTGGCGGGCAATTACCCGACGCTGCTCGCCTTGCGGTTCCTGCAAGGCATCGGGCTCGGCGGCGAGGTGCCGATCGCCAACACCTACATCAACGAGTTCGCCAAATCGGGCGAGCGCGGCCGCTTCGTGCTGCTGCAGCAAACGATGTTTCCGGTCGGGCTGACCACGGTGGCGCTGGTCGGCACTTTCGCGGTGCCGGTGCTGGGCTGGCAATGGATGTTCGTGTTCGGCGGCATACCGGTGCTGCTGGCGCTGCCGATGATCCGCGTCTTGCCGGAATCGCCGCGCTGGCTGGCAAGCCGCGGCCGCGACGACGAGGCCGACCGCGTGCTGACGCGGATCGAGGGCCTGGTCACCGCCGGCGGCGCCGTGCCGCTGCCGGCGATCCCGACCGACGTGGCGCCAGTTGCGGCGGCGCGGGCGCGCTTTGGCGAGCTGTTCCAGGGCATCTATCGCCAGCGCACGCTGTCGCTGTGGGTGCTGTGGTTCTGCGCTTATCTGCTTACCTACTCGATCACCGGCTGGCTGCCGAGCATCATGCGCACTGTCTATCACCTGCCGGTGGCGCAATCGAACCTCTATGGTTTTGTCGTCAGCTTCGTCGGGCTGTTCGTGCTGCTACTCGCTGCCTTCACCATCGATCGGATTGGGCGCAAGGCGGCTTACGCCGGCGGCTTTTTGCTCGCCGCGGTGCCGCTGTTCATAGCGGCATTTGCGCCGAATCTCAGCGCGCTGGCGCTCGGCGTTTTGGCGACGCTCGCCTTCGCCGCCATGGGCATGATCCCCGGCTCGCTCGGCATGTACACGGCGGAGAATTATCCCAATCACCTGCGCGCCATCGGCAGCGGTGCGTCGAGCGTCGCGCAGCGGCTATCGTCGGTGGTCGGGCCCTATCTGGTCGGCGTGATCCTGCCCGCCTACGGCGTCGGCGGCGTGTTCGGCATGTTCGCGGTGTTTGCCGTGCTGGGCGCGCTGACCTGCGCGCTGTTTTCGATCGAGACCGCGGGGAAAACGCTCGAACAGCTTTCGCCCACGGCGCGGCCAGCCTGACGCGCGTATGTCCTTCATCCGCAGAGTGCAAAAATGATCATCGACTTTCACACCCACGTGCAGACGCCCGAGCAGCAAGCCGCGCCGTTCTGGCAAGGCCGCTGCCCGATGACGATCGCGAACGTCCTGGAGGCCCAACAGGAGGCCGGCGTCGACGCCACTTTGGTCAGCCAGCCGATCCACGAGTTGCGCGCCATGGATCGCGACCAGCAGATCGATACCGTGCGCAAAGTGAACCGGTACATTGCCTCGTTGCAGAACAAATATCCGACCATCTACGGCATGGCCTCGGCGGTGCCGAGCGGCGACGACGCGTTCCTGCGCGAATGGGAGCGCGCCGTCAGGGAGGATGGCCTCAAGGGTGCCTGGATCCTCTCCAGCCTGCCCGGGCATTATCCGGACGACGACGAGTGCCTGCCGTTCTTCCAGCTTGCGACCGAGCTCGACGTTCCGGTCGTCATCCATCCGCCCGCGGTCGGCTTCGGCGAGGAGCGGCTGAAGGAGTACCGCCTCGCCTCCAGCGTCGGCCGGCCGATGGACAATGCGCTTGCCATCGCCCGGCTGATCGTGCGCGGCATTTTCGAGAAATTCCCGACGCTCAAACTCGTCGGCACGCATCTGGGTGGCGGCATCTGCGAAATGATCGGCCGCATGGACTACGCCTACAATCTGCAGGACGAGGCCTATTTCCTCGGCCCCTACGAGCCGATGCTGATCAAGCATCCGCCGAGCCATTACCTGAAGATGATGTATCTGGAATCGACCTGCTATCATCCGCCGGCGGCGCGCTGCGCGGTGGAGACCGTGGGCGCCGATCACTTCATCTTCGGCACCGATGCGCCGCCGCTCAAGGTGCTGAAGAAACAGGGCGTCGAGGTGATCAAAAAGATCGGCTTGTCGGCCGCCGATGAGGCCAAAGTCTACGCCAGCAACGCCAAGCGGCTGTTGAAAATTTGAGACGTTGCTAGCGTCGCGGACGTGCCGTCTTAACCCTCGACCCCTCTTTCGCTAAATTCAGACCAAAGCGCATTGTAAAGGCGTATCCGCCCAAGCCTTCACCGGGGAGAAGCGCCATGGAGTTCCGGCACCGTCAATTTTGCGCTCCAACCACACGCGCCATCGTTTGCCTCGTGTTCGTATTTGCCGCAATTCAGGCCGCAGAATTTGCAAGCAATATGGCGAGTACGGCTCAGGCACAACCGCCAACAAATGTGGCAAATGACGACCTGTCGAACGAAGAGCGCAAGGCCAGCGTTGAAAAACTTCATCTGGAAATAGCTGCACTAAAACGTCAGCCGGTTTGGTACAAACCGATTCTTGATGCGACACCTCTAATAACCGCGATTCTGACCCTCGCCGGGCTGTGGGCAGGAGCGTACAAATATTTCGGAGATAGGCGGCAGTCTCGAATGGCAAACCAGAAAACGCAAATCCGCGTTGATATTGACCAGATACTTTCTTTTCCAGCCGATAATAAGATTACAGTGGCCCGGATCACCTTCCTGTTGCACGATCTGGACGAATTGACAGCTAATGACGCAGCCGCACGGAATAACGTGACCGACGTGCTTGAACAATTAATCGCAAACGATCTCGACTTTGATAGGCCGCGTGACGTCAGTTTCGATGTCGCAGCCATGTCTCATTGGCCCGACTACGAACAACGTCTACGTTCGCAATGCGGCTCTCCTGAGCTTATATACAAATACTATCAGGCCTTGCGGCATTTATATGAACGCAACAAACCGTATTTTTCGACGATAGAGTATAACCGTGCGGAGGAACGGTTTTCCGTAACGACATACACTTATGAAGCACAGTTCCTGCATTTCGCTCAACTTATCGTTGGATATCAGAAGCATTTGTCATTTATTCGCAATCCTGCGGAGCGGCAGACTGCGCTTCAACGATTGGCAGAGGCTCTTCATAACTCCGAACTTGTCAATAATATTTTCGGCGAAGATGAGTTTCAGTCCAGTCGTATTGCACGACGCTGACAGCCATGCGAGTGAGACAGCTCGTCGAGTATCGTATCTTTTTTGGACGGCGATCACCGGCAAACGGTAACTTCTGCCGCATGGCCAAGGTGGCGGATTTCTGCGATGCTCAGGGGCGATCTTTTGCCGTGCGCTGGAGGAATCGATGACGCGCCTGTCCCGTCGAACCGTCATGTCGGCCATGGCCGGCGGCGCCATGCTGCCGTTGTCCGGAGCGCTGGCACCGGCGCGCGCCGCCGAAAGCCTGCGCGTCGCCAAAGTGGTGCCGTTCGCCTGGACCTTCACGCCGCTCGATATCGGCATCCAGGAGGGCATTTTTGCCAAGCACGGGGTCGCCATCGAGGCGTCCGCCTCATCGGGCGACGCCAAGCTGCAGCAGATCCTTACCGCCGGCAGCGTCGATATCGGCATCGGCTCCGGCCCCGGCATGGCGTTTGCCGCCAAGGGCGTGCCCGCCAAGGCGGTCGCCGAAATGTACGGCACGCCGCGCAACATGGCGGTGATGGTCGGCTACGACTCGCCGATCAAGACCGTCGACGATCTCAAAGGCAAGAAGATCGGCTGCACCACGGTCGGCTCGCTCACGGCCTGGATCGGCGAGCGCATCAACGCCAAGAAGGGCTGGGGCAAGGACGGCATCGACATGGTGGCGATCGGCGGCATGCCGCCGGCGCGCGCCGCGATCAAGACTCATCAGATCGACGGCTATATCGGCGCGCTCGAAGTCGGCTACAAGCTCGAGGAAGCCAAGGAATGGCGCGTCATCACCACTGCGACGCCGTTCGTCGATCATTTCATCACCCACGTGCTGTTCGCGCGCGATGAGCTCGTGGCGAAGCGTCCGGACGCGGTGCGCGCCTTCCTGCAAGGCTGGTTCGAAACGATCGCCTACATGAAGACGCACAAGGACCAGGCGGTCGCGATTTCCGCCAAAGTGATCGACGTCAGCCCGGCAGTAGCCGCGCGCGCTTACGACGAGCAGATGGCCGGCTTCTCGACCGACGGCATATTCGACCCGCAGGCGGTGGCGACCCTAAAGAAATCGTTCATCGAGATGGGACTGCTCAAGCAGGTTCCCGACGACAACGCTTTGTTCACGACCCAGTTCGTGCCGGTCAAGGTCGGCGCTTGATGCGCCCCATCATCCATCGTTCAGAAAGGGCGATCCGCGATTGAATGAAAATACATCCTGAAAGCTCCCGCCCTCGGGCGGGCGCAAGGGGCACGTCGCATAGGGAGGACACCGAGCATGGGCAAGTCGAGCGCAGGGCGAAACGGCTCAGGATTTTCGCTACTCCTGGTGATCAGCGCGCTGATCTTGCCGAGCGCGGCCAACGCCGCCGATCCGATCAAGGTCGGCATGACCATGGCGCTGACCGGCGGCGTCGCGCCGATCGGCAAGCAAGTGCTGGCGGGCTTGCAAATCTGGCGCGACGACGTCAACGCCAAAGGCGGTCTGCTCGGCCGGCCGGTGCAGTTCGTGTTTTATGACGATCAGAGCAATCCGGCCAACGTGCCGGCGCTCTACACCAAGCTGATCGACGTCGACAAGGTGGACCTCTTGATCGGACCCTACGCCACCAACATGGTGGCGCCGGTGATTCCGCTCCTGATGCAGAGCAAGAAGACCACCATCGGCATCCTGGCGAACGCGGCCAACAGCAAATTCCATTACAACCAGTATTTCTCCATGCTGCCGACCGGGCCGGAGCCGCAGAAGTCGTTTGCCGAGGGTTTTTTCGAGCTCGCCGCTGCGCAAACGCCGCGGCCGAAGACAGTGGCGATCGTCGCCGCCGACGCCGAATTTGCCCAGAACGCCGCCGATGGCGCACGCCAGTCGATCAGGGAAATCGGCGGCTTCCAGACGGTCCTGGACCAGAAATATCCGCCGTCAACGACGGACTTCGCGCCGATCATGCACGCAGTGGCGGCACTCAATCCCGACATCGTTTATGTCGCGGCCTATCCGCCGGACTCCGTCGGCATCGTGCGCGCCGCCAACGAGATCAACCTCGCCCCGAAAATGTTCGGCGGCACCTTCATCGGGCTGTTGGTGACTCCGATCAAGGTGCAGCTCGGTCCGTTGATGAACGGCATCGTCAATAACGAGGTGTTCCTGCCGGCGCCGGCCTTCACTTTCCCCGGCACGCTGGATGTGCTGGCCAAGTACCGCGCCGTCGCGCAGCGCGAGCATCTGGACCCAATCGGCTGGGCATTCCCGCCGCTCGCCTACGCGGCTGGCCAGGTCCTCGGCGAGGCAGTCGAGGGCGCCAAGACGCTCGATCAGCTCAAGCTTGCCGCCTACATGCACACGCACAGCTTCTCGACCGTGGTCGGCGACATCAGTTTCGGCAAGGACGGCGAATGGACCAAATCGCGCGTGGTGTTCACCCAGTTCCAGCACGTCACCGCCAACTCGATCGATCAGTTCAAGGATACCAGCCATGAAGTGATCGTCTGGCCGGATCAATACAAGTCGGCCAACATGATCTATCCCTATGCCGAAGCAAAGAAGCCGTAAAAGCTCGCGCCGCCTTTTCGTCATGGCCGGGCTTGTCCCGGCCATCCACGTCTTTGAACTGAGACATGCCTGACCTCGACGCCATCGTCATCGGCGCCGGCCATAACGGGCTGACCTGCGCGGCTTATCTCGCCATGGCCGGCTTGCGCGTGCGCGTGGTCGAGCGCCGCGGCGCGGTCGGCGGCGCTGCGGTGACGGAGCAATTTCACCCCGGCTTTCGCAACTCCACCGCTGCCTACACCGTGAGCCTGCTGCAGCCGAAGATCATCAAGGATCTGCAGCTCCACGCTCACGGCCTGCGCATCGTCGAGCGGCGCGCGCAGAATTTTTTGCCGCTGCCGGACGGGCGTTATCTGCTCACCGGCGAAGGCCGCACCGAGCGCGAGATCGGCAAGTTCGGCGCCAAAGACGCACAGCGCTATGGCGCCTATCAGGCGGAGATCGGCCGCGTCGCCGATGTGCTCCGCGCTTTGATGCTGCGCGCGCCGCCCAATCTCTCGCTGTCGAGCCTACCGCGATCCATGGGCGAACTCGGCAAGCTGGCCGCCATCGGCAAGCGGCTGTGGGACGCCGACGGCTTCAAAGCAGCATTCAATCTGTTGCGCCAATCAGCCGGCCAAATGCTCGACGGCTGGTTCGACTCCGATCCGATCAAGGCGGTGCTCGGCTTCGACGCGGTGGTCGGCAATCTGGCGAGCCCGTACACAGCCGGCTCCGCCTATGTGCTGGTCCATCACATGCTGGGCGATGTGAACGGTAAGAAAGGCGTGTGGGGCCACGCCATCGGCGGCATGGGCGCGATTACGCAGGCGATGGCCGCGGCCGCGGCCGCGCACGGCGCGCGCATCAACGTCAACGCTGCCGTGCGCGAGATCATCGTCGAGCGCGGCCGCGCCGCCGGCATCGTGCTTGACGACGGCACCGCGATCCGCGCCCGGGCGGTGATCGCCAACGTCAATCCGCAATATTTGTTTCTCACGCTGTTGCCGCGTGAGGCGGTGCCGGCAGCGATGCTCAAGCGCATGAATGGTTGGAAGGCCGGCTCCGGCACGTTCCGCATGAATGTCGCGCTGTCGAAGTCGCCGGATTTTACCGCGCTGCCCGGTGCCGGCGATCATCTGACAGCGGGCATCATTCTCGCGCCGAGCCTTGCCTATATGGACCGCGCCTATCGCGACTGCGTCGCGCACGGCTGGAGCCGGCAACCGATCGTCGAAATGCTGATACCGTCGCTGCTCGACGATAGCCTGGCGCCGCCAGGGGCGCACGTGGCGAGCCTGTTCTGCCAGCACGTCACGCCGCGTTTTGCCGACGGCTCATCGTGGGATCAACACCGCGAGACCGTCGCCGATCTGATGATCGACACTGTCGAAACCTATGCTCCGGGATTTCGCGCCAGCATCGTGGCGCGGCAGATTTTTTCGCCGCTCGACCTCGAGCGGACCTTCGGCTTGCCCAATGGCGACATTTTTCACGGCGCGCTCACGCTCGACCAATTGTTCTCGGCGCGGCCGATGCTCGGTTACGCCGACTACCGCATGCCGGTACCCGGCCTCTATCTATGCGGCGCCGGCGCCCATCCGGGCGGCGGCGTCACCGGCGCCCCGGGCCATAACGCGGCGCAGGCAGTGATCGTGGATCTGATACGAAAATAGATGCGCATCAATCCGCGAAGCTCTTCCGCAAGATCGCGTGCAGCACGTCGGAATAATCATCAGTCCAGGCGGCGACACCCGGCGTCGGCCTGAGCTCGCGCCAGCCGAGCCGGGACGGCAGGTCGCCGAAATCGGCAGCGTCGCGAGCCAACGCAACGACCTCGGCGTTGGCACGGTAATCTTCAGTGAAATTGCCGGCCCTGTCGTCCTGGCGTTCGTAAGCTTCAAGTCCTTCTGCCTTGCCGACCGCGGCGACCACGCTTGCCAGCTCCATGTGGCGGTTCGAGACGTGGACGGCGATGACTCCGTGCGGTGCGAGCCGTACCAGATAAGCGGCAAATGCCTCGCGGGTGAGCAGATGAAAGGGGATGGCGTCGGACGAAAAGGCATCGAGCACGATCAAGTCGTAGCGCTCGGAAGAATGTGCAAGGGTCAGCCGCGCGTCGCCAAGCACGATGGACTGGTTGGGTGCGCACGCCGAGAGAAAATGGAAGTAGTGGGGATCGCGTGCAATGCGGATCACCTCGGGGTCGATTTCGAAATAGGTCCAGCGCTCGCCATCGTGGCGGTAGCAGGCGAGACTGCCGGCGCCGAGACCGACCAGCGCGACCTGATCAAGGCGGTGCCTGGCGCCACGTACGGCGCCGATCACGTCCGAGAATGGCCCTCCGACGTAATAGTAAGTCAGAGGTTCGGGCCGCCGCGGCAGGGCCTGCCCGACCGCGGCGCGGATTCGCTCGGCGCCGTGAATGGTGGTGCCGTTGAACAACAGCCGGTGCGTGCCGTCGGCGGTGTCGAGCACCTGATGCACGCCGAAAAAGCTGCGTGTGATCTCGACCTGCCGCAGGCCCGGCTGCCACAGCCCCGTCAACACGAACGCGAATACGACCAACCCGGCGAACCGCGCCGGCCGCTTTGCCGAAAACAGCATCAGGGCGGCAAGTCCGACCAAAACTGCCTGCATCGGCTTCTCGGCTGCGAGCGGCAAGCGCGCGGGCACGACGAGCCATAGTGCGAGCGCGACGGCGGCTCCCATCAATCCCGGCGCTGCCTGGCGGATGAAGCCGCGCGCGCCAGCGGCGAACATTCCGGGAAGGACAGCCAAAGAAGCAACGATCAAGATCGGATATTCGTAGGTGTTGTTGAAAAGGTGCGGCGCGGCGATACCGGCAAATAGGCCGCCGAGCGCGCCGCCGAACGACGTCCACAGATAAAACTCGGTCAAGCGGGTTGCCTGCGGCCGCAGCCGGTAAGCCTCGCCGTGGCAAGCGAGCGCAATGAGCGTGAAAGCCGCGAGATTGACTACCATGTTGGCAAACCAATAGGTCTTGCCGCTGCCGAACAGGGTGATCGCCAGCGGCGCCAACACGTAAGGCAGAAGGCGCAAGATCGCAGCTTGCGAAATCCAGGGCCGGTCGCGGAACACCGCGACGAACGTCAGCAGATAAAGGCCCAGTGGCAGCATCCACAGAAACGGCGCGCTGGCGAGATCGGTCGCAATGAACGATGTGACGGCGATGCACAGTCCGGCGGGAATCGAGGTCAGCAGAGGCCAAGCGAGGCGTCGCCGCCAATCCGGGCGCGCGCCGTCGGCTGCAACCCTGAACTCGCGCCCGTTGGCCGTCAGAACCGCCGCGGCTCCGATGCACAGCGCCAGTGCCGAGAAACCGTAAGACCAAAGCTGCGTCTGCGTGTGCAACGCGAGGTAAGGCTCGATGGCGAACGGATAGCACAGCAGGGCGCCAAACGAACCGAGGTTCGACGCGGTATAAAGCGCATAAGGATTCTTTGCTTGCGGGTGACCAGTGGCCGCGAACCAATGCTGCAACAGCGGCGCCGTTGCCGAAAGTGCGACGAACGGCATGCCGATCGAAACCGCGAACAATCCGACCACCCACAGCGTCACAGCATGGGGCGGCGGTGCGGCAAAGCCAGGCGCAATGCCGACTGGCAGCGTCAATGCGGCGAGCGCCAGGAACGCCAGGTGCAAAATCGCGGCGCCTGCGGGACGCAACAGCCTCACCAAGAGGTGCGCGTAGCAATAGCCGGCGAATAAAAAGGCCTGGAACACCACCATGGCGACCGACCAGACCGACGGCGAACCGCCGAGCTGCGGCAGCACCATCTTGGTAAACATCGGTTGAACGGCGAACAAAAGAAATGCCGAGATGAACAAAGTAATGGAATAGAGCGCCGGCGCGGCGCTTTGTCGGAGCCGAAGGCCTGATGCGACGGGTACGGCGGGCGCCGCTTCGAGCGAAGTCATGGCAAGCGTTGCGTTCGGGACTTTCGCAACTACGCGTAACGAACCCGCGTTAAGCCATGATTACTGCGCCAAAAGTCATTGCCACGTGACTCGATCGCGGTGAAGCGAGCACCGCCAAAATAGTACTATTGCCAATTGTCTTTTTTCCCCACGCTCGATTACAAAGCGCTGCGAAACGAAGTGCCAGGGCGACGCCATGGATACGAGCTGGGATACGCAACGGATTGCGCGCACGGCGCTGATCGTGGCCGTCGTCGTATTGGCCGTGTGGATACTCTGGCGCTTCCTGCCGGCGCTGGCCTGGGCCGCGGTGCTGGCGATCGCCACCTGGCCGCTGCGGCAATGGCTGGCGCGGCGCGGCATGGGCAAGACCGCGATTGCTGCCGTGCTCACGCTCGTGCTCGCCATCGTGCTGGTGCTGCCGCTGATCAGGCTCGGCGTGCAGGCGGCGCGCGACAGCGGCACCATCGTGCAATGGGTCGACGACGTGCGCCAGCACGGCCTCGGCACCCCGGGCTGGCTGTCGCGTGTACCTTATATCGGCGGTTCGGCCGCGGCCTGGTGGCAGGACAACCTTGCCCAGCCGGGCGCCGCACGCGCGCTGCTCGGCCGCACCGAGACCAGCGGCCTCGTCGGTTTCACCCGCACGCTCGGCATCGAGCTCGCCCATCGGCTGGTATTGCTGGTGTTCACGGTGCTGACGCTGTTCTTTCTCTATCGCGATGGGCCTAGCGTAACCGACGAAGCGCAGAGGATCGCCGATCGGCTGTTCGGACCGCCAGGCAGCCGCCTCGGCAAGAATGCCGTCGCGGCTGTGCGCGGCACCGTCAACGGGCTGGTTCTTGTCGGCCTCGGCGAAGGCGTGCTGCTCGGCATCGGCTACGCGGTCGCCGGACTGTCGCATGCCGTGCTGTTGGGCCTCGTCACGGCCGTGCTGGCCACGGTGCCGTTCGGCGCGCCGATCGTTTATGTCGCCTGCGCGCTCTATCTGCTGGCATCGTCGCAGACCGCGGCCGCGATCGCGTTGCTGGTATTCGGCACCATCGTGGTGTTCATTGCCGATCATTTCGTGCGGCCGATTCTGATCGGCAGTTCGACGCGGCTGCCTTTTCTCTGGGTGCTGCTCGGCATTTTCGGCGGTCTTGAGAGCTTTGGCCTGATCGGCCTGTTCCTCGGGCCGGCGATCATTTCGGTGCTGATCGCGATCTGGCGCCAGGGCGCGGAGGCTTAATGCCGCGCTTTATGCGGTGCCCCACACCTCGCGCGCGGTTTCGACCACCAGGCTGAGCTTTTTGATCTCGTCCTCGACCGTCATGGCGTTGCCGCCGATGCCGGACGAAAAGCCGCATTGCGGCGACAGCGCGAGCTGCTCGATCGGGGCGAAGCGGCTCGCCTCGTCGATGCGGCGCTTCAGCTCGTCCTTGCTTTCGAGCTTCGGGCTCTTGGTGGTGACGAGACCGAGCACCGCAATCTTGCCCTTCGGCAAAAAGCGCAGCGGCGAGAAATCGCCGGCGCGCGGCGAATCGTATTCGAGGAAATAGCCGTCGACGCCGATGGCGTTGAACAATAGCTCGGCGACCGGCTCGTAGCCGCCTTCGGCGATCCAGGCGCCGGCGAAATTGCCGCGACACAAATGCATGCATACCGCCATGTCGGGCGGCCGGCCGGCGATCGCGGCGTTGAGCAGCTTGGCATAGGTGCGCGGCAGCGCGTCCGGATCCTCGCCGAGCGCGGCAACCTGGCGGCGCAATTCCGGATCGCACAGATAGGCGAGGTTGACCTCGTCGATCTGCAGATAGCGGCAGCCGGCCGCCGCCAGATCGGCAATTTCGCTGCGATAGACCGCCGCGAGATCGTCGTAGAACGCCGCCATGTCCGGATAGGCGCGGGCATCGATCGCGCCGCGGCCGCCACGGAAGTGCACCACGGTCGGCGACGGAATGGTGAGCTTCGCCGTCGTTCCCGCGGGCGCGACCGAAACCAGAAACTTGAAATCGTCGACGAAAATGCCGGCCGGCCGCGACAGCTTGCCGACCACCTGCAGCGACGGCGGCGTGTGGTCGCGGCTGCCGGCAGCCGAATGAAACCGCACGGTGAGCTGCGACGCCATCGGCTTGACGTTGCCGATCTTGAGCAAGAAATCGCGCTGCCAGGAATGCCGATTGTATTCGCCGTCGGTGACGAGCTTGAGCCCGGTGTCCTGTTGCAGCCCCACGACGTCGCGGATCGCCGCCTGCTGCATGCGCGCAAGCTCGGCGGCCGCGATCTCGCCGCGCTCGGCGGCGGCGCGGGCCGCGATCAGCGCGTCGGGACGGATCAGGCTGCCGACATGGTCGGCACGGAACGGCGGAACGGTACGCTCTGGCATTGGAACACTGAAGGCTGCGGCGAAGGCCCGCCATCCATAGCGGCCGGCGGCGCTGCGCGGAAGTGCCCTAACGTCGGCGATTGACACGGACTTGGCCCATGGGAAGATCGCGGCGCACGCCGACGCAGAGCGTGGAGAAGTCGGGGAATGGCAATGAAAAAAGTCTGGGCGTCTTTGATGCTGCTCGCCGCCTTGGCGTTCGCCTGGATGCCGCCCGCGCAAGCGGCAAATTACCCGGATCACCCCATAAAGATCATCGTGCCGTTTCCGGCCGGTGGCATCACCGACGTGGTGACGCGGCTGATCGCACAACACCTCTCGCAGCGGCTCGGCCAGCAATTCTTCATCGAGGACATCGGCGGCGCCGGCGGCAATATCGGCATGGGCGACGCGGCGCGCTCAGCCGGCGACGGCTACACCATCCTGTTCGCGTCATCGAGCATCGTCGTCAATCCGAGCCTTTACAAGAAAGTGCCGTTCGACGTGATGAAGGATTTCATCCCGGTCACCAAGGCGGGCGCGACGCCCAATGCCTGGATGGTCAACAACGACTTCCCGGCCAAGACCATGCAGGACCTGATCCGCCTGCTCAAGGCCAGCCCCGGCAAGTACAACGTGGCCTCGCCAGGCGCCGGCACCACGCCGTCGCTGTCGATCGAAATGCTCAAACAGGACCTTGGCGTCGATTTCGTCACCGTGCCGTTCAGCGGCGGCGCACCGGTGAACACGTCGGTTCTCGGCGGTTTCACGCCGATCGCCTGTTCGGCGTTCGGCAATACCGCGCCGCTCATCCTGCAGGGCAAGGTGCGCGCACTGGCGATCGCCAGCAAGCAGCGCCTCGAAGCGCTGCCCAACGTGCCGACGCTCGACGAGATCGGCATCAAGGGGGAGGAGGCCGAAACCATGACCGGCGTATTCGTGCCGGCCGGCACGCCCGCGGCAATCGTCGACCTCCTGCAAAAGAACATCGCCGAGATCGTCCGCATGCCCGACGTCAAGGCGAAAATGTTGAGCTTCGGCATCATCCCCGACGGCGATACGCCGGCCGACTTCACCACCTACGTCAAGGACGAGATCGCCAAATGGAAGCGCGTGATCGAGGTCGGCAAGATCGACAAGATTTGATCTGAGGCGCGTTCGGCAACCGCACGTTGGGCGTTTCGCCCGCGACGGCGTCCGTGTAAAACAGTGGCGATGACGAGGTTGCCATGACGACGCACGCTGCGGTTCCGCAGGCCCTGGGCTATGTCGGGGTCCGCGCCAAGGATTTGGACGATTGGGCGCGCTACGGCAGCGACCTGCTCGGCCTGCAGCGCATCGACAAATCGCACCGCTCGCTCGCCTTCCGCATGGATGACCGCAAGCAGCGCATCCTGATCGCCGCCGACGGCGGCGAAGGCATTGCGTTCTTCGGCTGGGAGGTGGCGGACGCCGCCGCGCTCGACGCCGTCGCGGCGCAGCTCGAACGCGCGGGGATAAAAGTGGCGCGCGGCACCCGCGCGCTCGCCGACGAGCGCCGCGTTGCCGATTTGATCGTGCTCGCCGACCCGCTCGGCAACCGGCTGGAGATTTTTCACGGCGCCGAGACGGCTGCCGAGCCGTTCAAGCCCGGCCGCTCGATCTCCGGCTTCCGCACCGGGCCGCTCGGCATGGGCCATGTCGTGCTCAATGTCGACAGCGCGCAAACCATCGAGCGCCTGATGGCGTTCTACCGCGACACGCTCGGCTTCCGCCTGACCGATTACTACGACCATCCGTTCGTCGCCCGCTTTCTCCATCTCAACCCGCGCCATCACAGCCTCGCCTTCATCCAGACCGGCAAGAACGCCGTTCATCACCTGATGATGGAGCTGTTCTCATTCGACGACGTCGGTCAGGCCTACGACATTGCGCTCGGCCAGGAGGGCCGCGTCGGCGTCACGCTTGGTCGGCACACCAGCGATTACATCACCTCGTTCTATTCGTGGACGCCGTCGGCTTTCATGGTCGAGTACGGCTGGGGCGCGCGCTCGATCGACGTCGACGCCTGGCAAGCCGCCGAGCGCAAGGAAGGCCCGAGCATGTGGGGCCACGACCGCGTCTGGCTGTCCAAGGAAGACAACGAGAAAGCGCGTGCGCTGCGGCTGAAAAACGCCGCCGATGGCTATCGCCGGCCAGTGCAGGTCATGGACGGCAATTACGAAGTCATGGCCGGCGTCTGTCCGTGGTGGGACGCGGTGAAGGCGAAGACTGCGGCGCGGTAAAGCACAAGGCATGGCCGATCACAGCGCGACAAACAATCCGCACACGCACGCCATCGCCGAATTCGTCTCCGGCCTGACCTACGAGCAAATTCCCGCCGAGGTGCGCGAGCGGATCAAGCTGCTCATTCTTGATTCGCTCGGCTGCGCCATTTACGGCGCCGATCTGGAATGGTGCCGCATCCTGCGCGGCACCTTGCAGAAGCTCGACGCGACGCGCACCACCTCGATCTGGGGCACCAACGCGCTCCTGTCTTCGCCGCATGCCGCGCTGCTCAACGGCACGCAGGTGCAAAGTTTCGAGCTCGACGACGTGCACCGCAAGGCGGTGCTGCATGTCGGCGCCGTGACCTTGCCGGCGCTGATCGCAGCGGCCGAAAGCCACGCCAAGCTCTCCGGCCGCGATTTTCTCACGGCCGCTGTTGCCGGCTACGAAATCGGCCCACGCGTCGGCCTGTGCATGGGCCAGGAGCATATCGGCCAGGGCTGGCACTCGGGCGCCACGGTCGGGATTTTTTCCGCCGCGGCGGGCGCGGCGCGGGCGCTGGCGCTCGATGCGGATCAGACGGTGCACGCCCTCGGCATCGCCGGCACGCAATCGTCCGGCCTGATGGCGGCGCAATACGGCGCCATGGTCAAGCGCATGCATGCCGGACGCGCGGCGCAGAGCGGACTTTACGGCGCGCTGCTTGCGCAAAAGGGTTTTACCGGCATCGTCGACGTGTTCGAGGCGCCTTACGGCGGCTTTTGCACGACGTTTTCACGCTCGCAAGATCGCTTCAATCTGGCTGAACTGAGCGCGGGGTTGGGCGAGCGCTTCGAGACAATGCGCATCTCGCTGAAGTTTTATTCCTGCGTCGGTTCGAACCACACCACGCTCGATGCGCTACGCGATATTCGCGCGCGTCGACGGTTCGCGATCGAGGACATTAACGAGATCGTGGTGCACGGCTCGCGGGTCACGGTCGATCACGTCGGTTGGCCGTACCGGCCCGAGGGGCTGACCGCGGCGCAGCTCAACCTGCCGTTCTGCGTCGCGACCTTGCTGCTCGAAGGCGACGCATTCGTCGATGAGTTCGCGCAAGACTGCGTGAACGACGAGAAGCGGATCGCGCTGTCGCGCAAGGTCAATGTGGTGGAGGACCCCGAGATCACCGCGGCCGGCGCTACCTTCCGCCACAAAGTGCGCGTCACGGTGCGCTTGCGCGATGGCACGATCGAGCGCGAGACGCGCGAAGCGCCGCGCGGCAGCGAGCAATCCTTCGCTAGCGCCGACGACATCGTCGCCAAGTTCCGCAAGCTCACGCGCGGCGTCATGCGCCAGGAGCAGCAGAACGCGCTGATCGATGCGGCGATGGGGCTCGAGGAGCTGGCCGACAGCGGCAAGCTGATCGGCTTGTTGCGCCTCGCGCGCTCATTGTAGCGCCTCAGAGTGACGGGCAGAGCGATCCGGGCTACAGTCCTCGTGCAACAGGACGCAGCAAAATGGAATTCGGAATTTTCGATCACCTCGACCGCGCCGGCACGCCGCTGCCGGAATACTACGAAGACCGCCTGAAAATCGTCGAGGCGTTCGACCGCGCCGGCTTTTACGGCTACCACATCGCCGAACATCACGCGACGCCGCTCGGCATGGCGCCGTCGCCGAACATTTTTCTGGCCGCGGTGGCGCAGCGCACCAGACGGCTGCGCTTCGGCCCGATGGTGTACGTCGTGCCGCTCTATCATCCGCTGCGGCTCCTTGCCGAAATCTGCATGCTCGACCAGATCAGCGGCGGGCGCCTCGAAGTGAGCTTCGGGCGCGGCGCCTCGCCGATCGAGCTCGACTATTACGGCATCGATCCGGCGCAGGCGCAGGACATTTACAGCGAAGCCGTCGAGGTGATCCTGCGCGGCCTCACCAACAAGACGCTCGACTTTCACGGCAAGCATTTTGATTTCGACAACGTGCCGATGGAGCTTGCGCCGCTGCAAAAACCGCATCCGCCGATCTGGTACGGCGCGCACGCGCCCGACAGCGCCGCGCGCGCAGCGCGCCGGCGGCTCAACATCGTCAACCTCGACCCGACCGACGAGGTGTGCCTCACGGTGGCGAGCTACCAAAAAACCTGGCGCGAGACGCAAGGCACCGCACCACTGCCCAAGATCGGGCTCGGCCGCTTCATCGTCGTCGCCGACACCGATGCGCAGGCGATGCGGCTCGCCAGCCGCGCCTACAAGCCGTGGCACGAAAGCTTCACGTTCCTGCCGCGCCTGCATAACCGACCGCAGACCCATCCGCGTCCGGCCGAGTTCGAGGCGCTGATGGCGCGCGGCCAAGGCATTGCCGGCTCGCCCGCGACGGTGCGGCATCATCTGCAAGCGCAGCTCGACGAGACCGCCTGCAATTACGTCGTCGGCCAGTTCGCCTTCGGCGACATGACGCGCGACGAAGCACTGCGCTCGATCGGCCTGTTCGTGAACGACGTGATGCCGGCGCTGCGCAAAAGTGACGTACGTGTCCCGGATGCTGTGCAGCGCGAAGCGGTGCATCGCTGATCCGGGACCTGCGCATACTCCGTTTGTAAAGGTCCCGGGTCTGCAGCGCACCACTTCGTGCTGCGCTGCGCCCGGGAAACACGCGCAAAGGTTATTTATCCCTTGTCGCTTTCAGGTGCGCAAAAACCTTGGCGCGCAGCGCCGCCTGGTCCTCGGCGCTCCATTGGCGAAAGCCTGCGCCGGACTTGAAGCCGAGCTTGCCGTCGGCGACGAGCTTTTGCAGGTAGGGCGACGGGCCGGGCCGGCTGTCGATCGCCGGCAGCACGATCTCGTGGATGGCGAGCGTGAGGTCGGTGCCGACGAGATCGGCGTTCTCCAGCGGCCCGAGCACGGCGATGCGGCGGCCGAACGAGGCCTTGATCACCGCATCGACAGTTTCGGCATCGCAGATGCCGTTCTCCACAAGCGAGATCGCCTCACGCCACAGCGCGTGCTGCAGGCGATTGCCGATGAAGCCCGGCACGTCTTTCTTGACGTGCGCCGGTTTTTTGCCGGCGGCCCGGTGCAGCGCCATGGTCCAGGCCACGGTCTCGGGCGTAGTCCATTGCGTCTCGATGACTTCGACCAGCGGCACCAGAAACGGCGGATTCCACCAGTGTGTGCCGAGCGCGCGCTCGCGCCGTTGCAAACCCTGCATGATCGACGTGATCGGGATGACCGAGGTGTTGCTGGCAAGGATCGCATCGGGGCGCACGTAACGCTCGACCTCGGCGAACAGCTTTTGCTTCAGCGCCAGATTTTCCGACACCGCTTCGACCACGTAATCGGCGCCGCGCACGGTGTCGGCAAGATCGAAGCACGCCGTCACGCGCTCCACCGCGCTTTCGTCATCGCCGAGATCGCGCAGGTTGGCGGCGATGCGCGCCGTGGCGGTGTCGAGATTTTGCACGATGGTGTCGGTGATCGTCACCTCGTGGCCGGCGAGCGCGAACACCTGCGCGATGCCGTGGCCCATCAGGCCGGCGCCGATCACGCCGATTTTGGCTTTGCTGGTTTCAATCACGCCGGCAAACTCGACTTATCCTGCCGTGTAGCCGCCGTCGGCATAAAGAACGTGCCCAGTGTAAAAATCCGAGGCTCTTGAGGCGAGGAACAACAATGGGCCGGCCAAATCTTCCGGCTCGCCGAGCCGGCCCTTCGGCACGCGGGCTAAAAAGCCCTTGCGCACCGCGGTCGAGCGCTCGTTGTCCTCGTACATCCAGGCGGTGAGCGGCGAGCGAAACACGGTCGGCCCGATGGCGTTGACGGTGATGCCGGTGTCGCCCCATTCGCAGCCGAGCGCCTTGGTGATGCCGTCGATCGCCGATTTCGAGGCGCAGTAGGCCGTGTAGCCGGCCGGATGGCCGAGGAGCCCGCGTGCCGACGACATCAGGATGACCTTGCCGCCGCGGCCTTGCTTGAGCATCTCTTTGCCGGCGGCACGCGCCATCAACCAGGATTGGGTAACGTTGACGTCCATCACCTCGGCGAAATCCTCCGGCTTCTGGTCGATGATTTTCTGCACCTTGTTGATGCCGGCGGCGAGCACCAGAATGTCGACGCCGCCGAAACGCTGCACCGCCGCCTGTACGATCTTGTCGCAGTTCGCCGGCGAGCTGGGCCGCTGATTGACGGCTTCGGCCTTGGCGCCGAGCTTTTCGCACTCGGCTGCGACCTTCTTGAGCGCGTCGGCAGCGCCGGCGGCGAGCACCACATTGCAGCCGGCGCCGGCCAGCACCTTCGCCGCCAGCGCGCCGAACGCGCCGGTCGCGCCGGTGATGATCGCGGTCTTGCCGCGCACGTCGAACAAGGACAACGGGTTTTTCAGAATGTCTTCGGACATGAGACTCTACGCCTCTTCAGCTTGTCATGCCCCGCGCAAGCGGGGCATCCAGTAATCACCGCAAGATCGGAGCTTACTGGATCGTCCGCTTTCGCGGACGATGACAGTTTGGTGGTTGTGCTCCCGCCGTCACTTCACCGGCGCGACGGCGACCGCGATGGTGCAGACCTCGTTCGAGCGGTTGACGATCTCGCGGCTTTCGTTCGGACCGATGTAGACGCTGTCGCCGGCGCGCGCGATCGTCTCCTTGCCGCCGGCAATCACGGTCAGCTCGCCGGCCAGCACGTAATAAATCTTCTCCGGCGGCGAGGCGTCCGGGCCGGCGCCGCCGCCCGGCAGAAAATGCGAGATGCCGAACACCAAGGTCTGCGAGCCGCCCATCTCGGCGCCGTAGACGCGGAACGATTTGTAGCCGCGATGGTTCGGCGCCTCGTAGGATTTCGCTTCTGAAAATTTACGCACGATCATGCGAACTTCTCCCCTTTCTCGATCCGGTAGCTGCCCTTCGGATCGATGATCGCAACGAGCCGAATGATGCAGCCGTCGCCGCGCTCCCAGTTCCAGGGAAACAGCGCAAATGTGCAGCGCCGCCCGGTGACCTTGTCGATGTCGCCGCCGACGTTCTCGATGCCCAGAATGCCGTTCTTGAAAAGGATGCGGTGCACCGGCTCCCAATCGGGAAAATCGTCTTTCCAGTCGCGGCCGCCGGACCACTTTTTGTATTCGGCGGCGAGGTGCGGGTGCAGCGGCCCGTTGCGTTGCGGCCCGATCGCGGTGGCGAGCGGATGGTCGTTGGCCTGGGTATCGTGGCCGACCACCTTCACCTTCTTCTCGACGAACCATTCGCCGGCCGACGGCACGAAGCCGGGCGCGTAGCAGAAATAGTCCTCGCTGTCCTCGTAGAGCTTGTGCCAGCCGGTGTTGACGATGACGACGTCGCGCGGGCGCACGATCTTGCCGGCCGCCTTTTCCAGATCGTCGTAGGTGATCTGCTCCCACTTTTTCTTGGGGATCGACACCACGATGCCCGAGCCGAAGAAATGCGGCAACGGCACCTCGTCGATGAACGGCAGGCCCTGCACCACGTGGGCCGGCGCGTCGATGTGGGTGGTGTTGTGCATCGAGGTGGTGATGCGCTGCGACAGCACGCCGGATTTGGCCATGTAATGGATGCGCTCGATCTTGACGTCCTCGAAATACGGCCAGTTCGGCGACTGATAGCCGAAGCGATGGGACAGGTTGTAAAACTCGAGCCCCATCGAATTGTTGAGGTTCTCCTCCATCGCGACGCCGCGGATTTTCTTGACCACCAAACCCTCCCTCGCAACACCGGCCGCTCGACCCGGGCGCTTATAGCATTGCGCCATATACCATTGCACCGGTTATCGGTTATAGACCCCAAGCCGCGTTTCCCGGGCACGGCGCAGCATGGAGCGCACAGCGCGAAGTGGTGGGACGCAGACCCGGGATCGTCATAACCTCAGCGTTTGAGACGATCTCGGATCAGCGGTGCACCGCTTCGCGCTGCACCGCATCCGGGAAAAAGATCGAGAGAGCTCGTATGGTCAAAAAGATCGCACTCGAGGAGCACTTTCTCTCCCCCGGCCTGATCGAATACTGGCGGCCGACGATGAGCGAGGTGCCGCCGGAGCGCGCCGACTATTTCTTTCGCAATCTGACCGATTTCGGCGAACTGCGCCTCAAGTCGATGGACGGCGCCGGCATCGCCCGCGCGGTTCTTTCCATCGCCGGACCCGGCGTGCAAGCCGAGCGCGACACCGCTACGGCCACAGGCCGGGCGCGCGAATCCAACGATTTCCTCGCCGATGAAATTGCGAAACGGCCGGATCGCTATTGGGGCTTCGCCCATCTGGCGATGCAGGACCCGCGCGGCGCGGCCGATGAGCTGGAACGTTGCATCCGCGAACTGCGGTTCTGCGGCGCCATGATCAACGGCCACACCCACGGCCAGTACCTCGACCATCCCGATCTTTATCCGTTCTGGGAGCGCGCCGAGGCGCTCGGCGCGACGATTTACATCCATCCGGCCGATCCGGTGGCGCAGCCGTCGGTGCTGTCCGGCTACAAGGTGCTGATGCGGCCGATGTGGGGCTGGGGTTTCGAGACCGGCTCGCATGCGCTCCGCCTGATCATCGGCGGCCATTTCGATCGCTTCCCGAACAGCCGCCTGATGCTCGGCCATTTGGGCGAGACGCTGCCGTTCCTGCTGTGGCGCTTCGACAGCCGCGCCAAGTTTCACGGCGTCAAGCTCACCAAGCCGCCGTCGCAGTACATCCGCGAGAACATCGTGGTGACGACGTCCGGCATGTGCTCGGCCGAGCCGCTCAACTGCACGCTCGCGGCGCTCGGCACCGACCGGGTGATGTTCGCCGCCGACCATCCGTTCGAGGAGGCGCAGGAGGCCGGCGAGTTCATGGACCACGTGCCGCTTGCTGAGGACCTCAGGCAAGCTGTCGCGCTCGGCAACGCCGCGCGCTATTTCGCGCTGCCGCGGGCCTGAAAACGCAAGGCATTTCTCGGTTCCCGCGACGCTCTGGAGAGTTTCCAAAGCCGCCAAAGTGTTGCAGATTGGCGGTTCTCGGAGCGGTCGCGCCCCGCACGCGTGGGCAGCGCGCTTTTAGTGCGCCCCACGCGCAAAACATTTGCAGGAGGAAGCCATGGCCCTCGCCCAGGTGAAATTGCCGGTCATCCTGTTCGGCGCCGCGCAACTCCTCAAACACGCGGCGCGGCGCAACGCCGATTTCCGGGCGCGCGTCAAAGAGCACGATTTCGTGGCGCAGATCATGACGCGCGACGAGGAGATCGGGCGCTGGTTTGCGTTCGACAACGGCAAGATCACGACCGGCGCCGGGCTCCACCAGAAGCCCGACATCAGGCTGATGTTCAAGAATGCCGAGGTCGGCGCCTCGCTCCTTATGCCGCCGATCAACTGGCTCGATCAGATCAACGCGCAGAAGGATTTCGTGCTCACCGTCGAGGGTCCCGACGCGCTCACCAACTGGTTCGCCCAGACCTTGATGCTGGCGCAGTCCGCCGGCCTCACCTACGGCACCAAGATGCCGGACGGCACCACGCGCTATTGCAACATGACCAATGGCGGGCCGGTCTTCGTCTACGTGCGTGACGGCAAGATCGTGCGCATGACGCCGATCGATCTCGGCGAAGAGGACGGCCCGTCGTGGACCATCGCCGCCAAGGGCCAGAAACTGACGCCGCCGCGCAAGACCACGCTGGCGCCGCACGGCCAGAACGCCAAATCGATCGTCTATTCGCCGGACCGCCTGCTCTATCCGATGAAGCGCGTCGACTTCGATCCGAACGGCGAACGCAACCCGCAGAACCGCGGCAAGTCCGGCTACGTGCGCATCTCCTGGGACGAGGCGATCAAGATCGTCACCGACGAGATCAAGCGGCAAAAACGCGAATACGGCCCAGGCGCCATCACGTTCTCGCACGGCTCGCATCACACCTGGGGCAATGTCGGCTATTACCTCTCCGCGCTGTTCCGCTTCGCCAACGCGGTCGGCATGACGCGCATCCACCACAATCCGGATTCCTGGGAAGGCTGGTACTGGGGCGCCGTGCACCACTGGGGCTACACACTGCGCGTCGGCCAGTCGGAGACCTACGGCACCGTCGAGGACTGCCTGCAGAACTGCGACATGGTGGTGTTCTGGGCGGCCGATCCGGAATCGACCTCAGGTTCGTACGGCGCCCAGGAGGGCACGACGCGCCGGCAATGGCTCAAGGATCCCAAGCTCGGCATCAAGGTCGTGCACGTCGATCCGTACTACAACGCCTCGGCGCAATTCCTGCCCGGCAAATGGTTCGCGCCGAAGCCGACCACCTCGGTCGCCATGGCGATGGCCATCGCCTACGTGTGGATCAAGGAAGACCTCTACGACAAAGAGTACGTGAAGACCCACACGGCCGGCTTCGACAAGTGGAAAGCCTATCTGCTCGGCGACGAGGACGGCATTCCGAAAACGCCCGAGTGGCAGGAGAAGGAAACCGGCGTTCCGGCCAAGGATGTGCGCGCGCTCGCGCGCGAATGGGGACGCAAGCGCGTCTATCTGGCGCCCGGCGGCTGGGGCAACGGCCATGGCGGCGCCTGCCGCAACCAGACCGGAATTCCGTGGGCGCGGGTGATGGTGTGCCTCGTCGCCATGCAGGGGCTCGGCAAGCCCGGCGTCAACATGGGCAACCTGCAATGGGGCACGCCGATCGATTTTAATTTCTATTTCCCCGGCTATGCGGACGGCGGTATGTCGGGCGATCTGGAAAACACCGCGATGCCGGTCGAGCTCTACCAGCGCATGCCGCAGCTGCCGAGCATGAATTCCAACGGCCAGCGCATCCCGCGGATTTTCGTTCCCGAAGCGATCGTCGACGGCAAGGCCGAAGGCTACCCGTGGGTCGGCAAGTCGATCGAGCACCAGTTCGCGCGCTTCGCCTATCCGGCGCCCGGCCATTCGCCGGTGCACATGCTGTACAAATACGGCGGCTCGATCCTCTCGACCATGAACAACACGAACCGCTGGGTGCGGATGTACCAGTCGGAGAATCTGGAATTCGTCGTCAACCAATCGATCTGGTTCGAGGGCGAAGCCAAGTTCGCCGACATCCTGTTGCCGGCCTGCACCAACTTCGAGCGTACCGACATTTCCGAATGGGCCGGGCTCGGCGGCTACGGCCATCACGGCCAGCAGCAGCTCAATCACCGCGTCATCGTGTTCCAGGCGCCGGCCATCAAGCCGCTCGGCGAATCCAGATCCGACTTCTGGATCTTCAACGAGCTGTGCAAGCCGCTCGGACTCGCCAATTACTTCTCCGAAGGCGTCAACGAGATCGACTGGGTCAAACGGGTGTTTCTGGCCTCCGACCTGCCGAAGCACATCTCGTGGAAAAAGTTCCTCAAGCGCGGCTATTACGTGGTGCCGGCCGAGAAGGAAAAACTGCGCGCGCCGGTGTCGTTCCGCTGGTTCTTCGAGAACCGCAAGAAGGACGTGCCGGAAGCGCAGCCGCTGCCGTCCGACTACACCGAGGAATATCTGCGCGGGCTCCAGACCCAGTCCGGCAAGCTCGAATTCGAGTGCAATTCGCTGCTGCGCTACAAGGATCCGGAGCGGCCGCCGATCGTCAAATACGAGCCGTCTTGGGAGGGCGCGCATTCGGGCGAATTGTTCAAGCGCTATCCGCTGCAGCTGCTGACGCCGCACTCGAAATATTCGTTCCACACCCAGGGCGACGGCAAGGATTCGTTCCTGCTCAACATCGAGGACCACCGCGTCAAGGTCGACGGCTATTATTACTGGATCGTGCGCATGAACGCCGAGGACGCCAAAGCGCGCGGCATCGGCAAGCACGACCTGGTCAAGGTGTTCAACGACCGCGGCGCCGTGATCTGCGCGGCGCTGCCGACGCAGCGGCTGCCGCGCGGCGTCGCCCACGGCTACGAATCCTCGGCGATCTACGATCCGATGGGCGAGCCGGGCAAATCGGTCGACCGCGGCGGCTGCCTCAACCTGCTCACGCCGGAGCGCACCCAGACCAAGACCACGCATTCGCTCGCCGGCTCCAATTCGCTGGTGCAGATCGAGCCCTGGGACGGCCGCAAGGAGCACCTGTCGGCCGCATTTGCCGCGCTCGAAAAAGACAAGGAGATCAAGCGCACGCTCGAAGAGGCCCACCTCGTGCCGGCGAAATGACGGCGCACAGCGCCGTCATCGTCCGCGAAGGCGGACGATCCAGTAAGCGGCGCTGATGAGGGCTCGTTTCGATTTTGCCGATTACTGGATGCCCCGCTTTCGCGGGGCATGACAGAAGTGGATGAGAGTACAGATGCAAAAGTGGAACATGATCATCGACGTAGCCGAGTGCACCAACTGCAATCTGTGCACGCTCGCCGCCATGGACGAATACGTCGATAACGCGTGGCCCGGCTACTCGGCGCCGATGCCCAAGCACGGCCACAAGTGGATCAACATCCTGCAGAAAGAGCGCGGGCAGATGCCGATGATCGACATCGCCTATGTGCCGACCATGTGCAACCATTGCGACGACGCGCCCTGTATCAAGGCCGACAAGGCGGGCGCGATCACAAAGCGCGGCGACGGCATCGTGCTGATCGATCCGGTCAAGGCCAAAGGGCGCAAGGATTTGGTCGAGGCCTGCCCGTACGGCCACATCTGGTGGAACGAGGAGTTGCAGCTGCCGCAGCACTGGACGTTCGACGCCCACCTCATCGACCGCGGCTGGCAGCAGACCCGCGGCCAGCAATCCTGCCCGACCGGCGCGATGCGCGCCATCAAGGTCGAGGACGAGGAGATGGCGCGGCTCGCGCAGGACGAAAAGCTCGAAGTGATGCGGCCCGAGCTCGGCGCGCGCCCGCGCATCTATTATCGCAATCTGTGGCGCTACTCGAAATGCTTCATCGGCGGCTCGGTGGCCGAGGAAAAGAACGGTGTCGTCGAGTGCGTCGAAGGCGCCAGCGTGCAACTGCTCAAGGACGGCGCCTCGGTCGCCGTGACTACCACCGATAATTACGGCGATTTCAAATTCGATCGGCTCGATGAAAATTCCGGCCGCTACACGGTGCAGGTTTTCTCGAGCGGCCGCTCCAAGACCGTCGAGGCGACGCTCGGCGCCAGCATCAATCTGGGCGAAATCAGATTGTAGGGTTACGCGGCCGACGCCGCCGCCCGGTCGCGCGCCTCGCCGGCACACTTGGCAACATGGGCGTCGCGATTGATCAGCTGCAGGTTCGGCAGGCCCCAATAGTCGAGCAGCTTCGGCCACGGCGTGTCGCGCAATTCGCCCCACACTCGAAACAGCGGCACACGGTGATCGACTTCGGCGGTCTTCCACAGGCGCCCGCCGGTCTGCGCGCAGCGCCGCGCCTGCACGTGGCGCAGGAGCCGCACCTCGCCGCTCGGCGCGTTCCAGAACTGCCAGGCGATCACGCAAGCGCAATGCCAGGCCGCGTTCTTGTTCGCACCCGCGCCCCACAGATCGACATGCCAGCCGAAGCGATAAACCGCCTGGCCGCAGACGCAGCAGAAACCCGGACCGCGCGCAAAGGCGCGCTCGCGATACGGCGCCGGCGGCGCGCGAAATGTCGTCGGCAGACCGTCGCGGCGTTTTTCCGACAGCCGCCAGCGCCAGCCGTCGGGCGCACCGCTTTTGCCCGCCAGCGCCCGCGCCAGCCGATCGGCGCGCAACGGATGCGCCCGCCAGTACGAGTCGATCGCAAGCCGCGGCGTCGGCGGCACGAACGGCCGGCCAAGCGCGCGCGCCAATATCGCGGAGGGAAAAATATCGGGCAGCGCGCGCCGGAGCCGCGCGATGGCTTGCCGGTTGCGTTCCGCCTTTTCATCCTGCCAGCGCGACATATCGCCCCTCGGCGCCCTCTCCGCAGCGGCGGAATGCTGCCATACGATGCCTAAGGGTTCGTCACCGCCCGTGCTAAGGTCGGCGCGAGGGGGCGGGGGAGAATTGAATGAGCAAATGGCTGGGCGCGCTGGCGGTGCTGTGTAGCCTGGGCGGCGCCGCCGCCGCGCAAGCGCCGGCCTATCCGACGCGGCCGATTACCATCATCGTCACCGCCACCCCGGGCGGCGTGACCGACGTGGTGGCGCGCGCGCTCGGCCAAGGCATGACCAAGGACTGGGGCCAGCCGGTCGTCGTGGTCAACCGCGGCGGCGCCGGGCATATTCTCGGCGAGGAGGCCGTCGCCAAGGCCGAGCCCGACGGCTACACGCTGATGATCGCGGAATCCGGTTCGGTCGTGATCAATCCGCTGATCTATCCGAAGGGCAAGCTGCCGTTCGACACCGCAAAGGATTTCGTGCCGATCAGCGGCCTGGTGCGGATCAACCAGGCGCTGCTCGCCGACAAGGCGCTGCCCGCCAACAACGCTGCCGAACTCATCGCGCTGGCCAAGAAGGAGCCCGGCAAACTCACGTTCGGCACCGCGGGGATCGGCTCCGCTCCGCACATGAACATCGAGTTGTTCGAAAGCATGGCGGGGGTGAAGTTCACGCCCGTGCACTATCGCGGCGCCATGCCGGCGCTCAACGACGTGCGCAGCGGCACCATCAATCTGATGTCGGTCAGCGTCAGCCTGGCGCTGCCGCCCTATCGGGCCGGCGAAATAAAGATTCTCGGCATCGGCAGCGAAAAGCGCCTGGGCCAAGTCCCCGACATTCCGACCGTGGCGGAGAGCGGCTTACCGGGCTACCAGGCGGTGGCGTGGTTCGGCCTGTTCGGCCCGGCCGCCATGCCGCACGACATCGTCATGAAGCTCAATGCCGAAGTGCAAAAGCTTTTCGACGACGCGGATTTTCACAAGCGCTTCCTCGAGCCGCAGATGTTCGAGTCGATGGCAGGACCGCCCGATCAGTTTGCCGACTTCATCAAGACCGAACAAACAAAATGGTCCAAGGTCATTCGCGAGGGCCACATCACCCTGCAGTGACCCGACAAAGGCAAAGTTTCCAAAAGGGGGGAATTCATGCGTGCAACGGTTTTGGCGCTGCTGATCGGCATCGTGCCGCTCGCCGTCCAGGCGGCCGAGCGGCCCGATTGGGCGTTTCCAGCAACCGACAAGGTGCAGCCGGCGGTGCCGCCGGATGACGGCCAGCCGAAAACTGCGCCGGGCAGCAGCAAAACTTACACGCTCAAACAGATCAACGATCTGTTCAATCCGCCCGATTGGTATCCGGACATCCATCCGCCGATGCCGCAGGTGGTGGCGCATGGCGAAGCGCCGAACGTGCGCGCCTGCGGGGCCTGCCATCTGCCGACCGGAACGGGACACGATGAATCGGCTTACGTCGCAGGCCTGCCGGTCGGCTACTTCATCCGCCAGATGACCGACTATAAGAGCGGCGCACGCAAGGGCTCCGGCTCGATGACCACCATCGCGGAGCACATTTCGGACGCCGACGTGCACGCCGCGGCCGACTATTTTGCCGCCGTGAAGCCGCGGCCGTGGATCCGCGTGGTCGAGACCGACACCGTGCCCAAGACCTATGTGGGGCCGGGCAACAAAAGGCTGCGCCTGCCCGGCGGCGGCAGCGAGCCGATCGGCAACCGTATCATCGAAATTCCCGAGGACGAACAGGTCGTCATCAACCGCGATCCGCGCATGGGCTTCGTCGCCTTCGTGCCGACGGGCAGCATCGCCAAGGGCGAGGCATTGGCGACCACCGGCGGCAACGGCAAAACCATCGCCTGCGCGATCTGCCACGGCCCGGGCTTGCACGGGCTCGGCGACGTTCCGCCGATCGCCGGCCGGCAGGCGAACTACATCGTGCGCCAACTGGTCATGATCCAGGACGGCAGCCGCTCCGGTCCCTCGGCGGCGCTCATGCAGCAGGTGGTCAAGAACCTCACCATCGACGACATGCTGGCGCTCGCGGCGTATGCATCGTCGCGCGAGCCGTAACTCAGAACGCGTTTCCCGGATGCGGTGCAGCGCGAAGCGGTGCACCGCTGATCCGGGATCGTTCCAGACTCCGTGTTTGTAACGATCCCGGGTCTGCAGCGCACCACTTCGTGCTGCGCTGCGCCCGGGAAACGTCGCAATGCCTTATTCATTCCCACCCGCCGGCCTGCCAAACCGCTGCTGGATGCGCGCCATTAATTGGTCGCGCAGCTCGCGATAGGCGTCGAGCCGTTGGGTGCGGCTGCCTTCGATGGCGCTCGGGTCCGGCGTCGGCCAGTATTCGACATCGACCGCACTGGTGCGGGTCAGCTCGAGCGCGCGGTGATGAGCCTGCGGGGTGAGCGTGACGATGAGGTCGAAGTTCAAGCCTTCCCAATCCTCCAGCTCCTCGAGCGTCACCGGCTTGTGCTGGGAAATGTCGACGCCGATCTCCGCCATGGCGGCGACCGCGAACGGATCGAGCTCGCCCTTGCGCACGCCGGCCGAGCCCACGTAGATCGTGCGGCCGAAACTCTGCGCGAACAACGCTGCGGCCATCGGCGAGCGCACTGAGTTCTGGCCGCAGGCGAACAGCACCGCCAGCGGCTGCGCTGATGCCGGCGCTTGCGGCGGCAGCGGCCCGCTCAGCCCTTCCAATGCAGCACCGTGATCAGCGTGAACAGGCGCCGCGCCGTGTCGAAATCGAGCTCGACCTTGCGGCGCAGCCGCTCCATCACGATGCGCGAGCCCTCGTCGTGCAGCGCGCGCCGGCCCATGTCGAGCGCCTCGATGCGATCCGGCGTCGCGGTGCGGATCGCCGCGTAATAGCTGTCGCAGACCGTGAAGTAATCCTTCACGATGCGGCTGAACGGCGCCAGCGACAGCATGTGGGCGATGATCGGCGCGCCGTCGGCGGTGCGGATGTCGAACACCAGGCGATTGCCCGAAATGCCGAGCTGCAGCACATAGGGGCCGCTTTCGTGGCCGGTCGGCTTGAACTTGTTCTCGGCCAGCAGGTCGTAGATGGCGACGGCGCGTTCGTGCTCGACGTCGCGGCTGGAACGGCCGATCGAGGCCTCATCGAGCGTGATGGCGGTAAGGCAATCGCTGCGATCGCGGCGTGGGGCGCGGGCCATTATCGGTTAAGCCGGATGGCGACCGAGCGAGCATGGGCGTCGAGCCCCTCTGCGGTGCCGAGCGCGATGGCGGCGCCGCCGAGCGCGCGCAATTGCTCTGGCCCGCATTTGAGGATCGAGGTGCGCTTCATGAAGTCGAGCACGCCGAGCCCGGAAGAGAAACGCGCCGAACGCGCGGTCGGCAGCACGTGGTTGGAGCCGGCGACGTAGTCGCCGATCGCCTCCGGCGTGTAGGCGCCGATGAAGATGGCGCCGGCATTGCGGATGCGTTGCGCCATGCCTTCGGCATCGGCAGCGGCAATTTCCAAATGCTCCGGTGCGATCGCATCAGTCAGCGCCACCGCCTCGTCGAGCTTGCCGACCATAATAATAGCGCCGAAGTCCCGCCATGAGGCGGCGGCAACTTCGCGGCGCGGCAATTGCGCAAGCTCGCTCGCGATGGCGCGCTCGACCGCGTCGGCAAGCGCGGCGCTGCCGGTGATCAGGATCGCCTGCGCGCTTTCGTCGTGCTCGGCCTGGGCCAAGAGGTCGGCGGCGATCCACGACGGGTTGGCGTCGCCGTCGGCGATGATCAGCACCTCGGAAGGGCCGGCGATCATGTCGATGCCGACCTTGCCGAACACCAGGCGCTTGGCGGCAGCCACGTAGGCGTTGCCCGGCCCGACGATTTTCGCAACCGGCGCGATGCTCTCGGTGCCGTAGGCCAGGGCGGCGACGGCCTGCGCGCCGCCGATGCGGAAAATTTCATCGACACCGGCAAGCTGCGCCGCCGCCAGCACCAACGGATTGAGCTCGCCGCGCGGCGCCGGCACCACCATGGCGAGCCGCGGTACGCCGGCGACCTTGGCGGGGACCGCGTTCATCAGCACCGACGACGGATAGGCCGCAGTACCGCCGGGCACGTAGAGCCCGACCGCCTCGATCGCCGTCCAGCGCGAGCCGAGCTCGACGCCGAGCGCGTCGGTGAAGCGGTCGTCGCGGGGCAGTTGGCGGCGGTGATAGGCCTCGATGCGATCGCGGGCTAACTGCAGCGCAGCCAGCGCCTCGCGCCCGCAGGCTTTGGCGGCGGCGGCGATGTCCTCTTCCGATACTTTCAGCCCGACGCGGTCGAGATCGAGCCCATCGAATTTTTTGCTGTAGTCCTTCAGCGACCGATCGCCGCGCGCCGCCACGTCGGCGACGATGGCGCGCACCGCCGCCTCGACGTCAGCCGAGGTTTCGCGCTTGGTATTGAGAAAAGCGCGGAATTTTTGGGCAAAGTCGCCCGAACGCGTATCGATACGGATTGCCATCACTTGAGCCTTGACGCTGCAGCGCCGATGAGGGCTACCACACCTTGATATTATAACAATTCTAATATTGGGCTTTTAGATTGACAAAAAGTCCGAGGTTGCCCAAGTCCTTATCATCAAACGCAGCTGCAAGGACCCATTTCGCCGCATGAGCGAACGTGCACGGACGAGGATCGTTGTCGGCTTTGCGGCCGCCTTGCTGGCCGCAGCCACGATCTGTTGTGCCGCCGCCGTGCGTGCCGACGATGCCGTCAGCCTGTCGGTGACGCTCAAGGATCACCAATTCGAGCCGGCCGAGCTGCACGCGCCTGCCGGCAAGCCGATCGCGATCCACGTCAAGAATCTCAACACCATCGTGTCGGAATTCGAGAGCAGCGACCTGCATTTCGAGAAGATCGTTCCGGTCGGCACCGAGGCGGTGGTTTATGTGCGGCCGCTGCAGCCGGGCCGCTACAATTTTTACGACGATTTTCATCATGCCACCCAGGGCTATCTGGTGGTGCCATGAATCGAAACATGATCGTCATGCCGTGAGGTTCCAGTGCTTGCCGCGTTGCTGATCGTCTTTCGCGAGGTGTTCGAGGCCGGCCTGATCGTCGGTATCATCATGGCGGTGACGGCAGGCGTTCCAGGGCGCGGCCTCTGGGTGTCTGCCGGTGTCGCGGCCGGCGTGATCGGCGCTTGCGTGGTGGCGCTCTTTACCGGCGGGCTGTCGCAGCTGTTCGGCGGCAGCGGCCAGGAAGTGTTCAACGCCGGCATTTTGGGCTTCGCCGTCATCATGCTGACCTGGCACAACGTGTGGATGGCGCGGCACGGCCGCGAGCTCGCCGCCGAGCTCAAGGCGGCCGGCGAGGCAGTCGTAGCCGGTTCGAAATCGCTGGCCGCGCTCGCCGTCGTGGTGGCGATCGCGGTCCTGCGCGAGGGCTCCGAGGTGGTGCTGTTCCTCTACGGCGTCGCGGCCGCACAGGGCGGCGCCAGCTGGGGCATGGCACTCGGCGGCGCCATCGGCCTCATTCTCGGCTCGCTGGTTTGCCTGGCCACGTATTTGGGCCTGGTCACCATTCCGGCGCGCTATTTGTTCGGCGTCACCTCAACCTTGATCGCGTTCCTGGCCGCCGGTCTCGCCGCGCAGGCGATCGCGTTCCTGCAGCAGGCCGCCATCGTGACCACGCTCGACCAGACGGTGTGGGATACGTCGTGGCTGTTGAGCGATTCGAGCCTGTTGGGCCGCGCGCTGCACACGCTGATCGGCTACGTCGATCAGCCGACGGCGATGCAGCTCATCGTCTACGCGGCAACGCTCGCCACCATCGTGGTGCTGATGAAGCTGTTCTCAGCCCCGCCACGGCATCGGCCACAGACGGCGTGAGCGCGACGGCTCTTAGGCTCATGTACTCCTTCGTCATGGCCGGGCTTGTCCCGGCCATCCACGTCTTGGAGCCTCTCGACATCCAAAGACGTGGATGCCCGGCACGAGGCCGGGCATGACGAGTCTGAGTTAGCTACCGCGACCGAAACAGGTCGCGATTACGCTGTCGCCGAGCCGGCCGAAAAGTGATTGGGGCAGGCATTGGCGGCGAACACTTCGCCGAGATCGGCCAGCTCAGCCTCCAGGCACTCGACTTCGAGGCGGATGACGCCGCCGCCCGAGAACGTCAGCGTCACCACGCCGGCCGGCGCTTCACGCTCGGCAAATTCCACGGCAAGCAGATTGAGCGGCGTCACCTTGTCGGACTGATCGAGGCCGCGGCATTTGCAACTGAGCACCCGTTCGAAACGCAGCGCGGTCCGGCAGCGCCGGTAGTCCGGCTTGCGGCCATAGTCGGGTCTGGCGTCGGCGGCGGCGATCCAATCGAAGCGATTGAGCGCCATCACGAAGCGGTGCTCGTGCGGCTGCCACAAGATATCGCCGACCCGAACCAGCGCATCCTGCACGTGGGCAGAGACGACCTCGATATCGTCACGGTCGAGGGCGACCAGTTTCAGTTCATCAGCGTTACCGTTCATGCCGGCCGCTCCCCGGTCGACGTTGGCTCCCAACGAAATTAGGAACCGCCTCGCCGGGATGCAAGTCCCCGGCGCGACGGCGGCCGTCCGACAGCATCCAAACAGGTTTGCGCTTCGCGCTAGAACGAGACGCAGGCCGACTCCAGGATCAGGCCGACGGATTGCTGGCGGAATTGCCGTTTGTAGGCGGACATGACGGCGTCAAGGCGCGCACCGTCGTCGGGCTTGCCCGGCAACACGATCTGCACCCGCTTGCTCGGCTCGCGCACGATGCGGCCGTCGGGATCGCGCCATTGCCCGAAAGCATCAGTGACGGTCAGTCCGTCGGGAAAGCGCGGCGTGATCTCGCGCGCCATGAAGCGCTGCCAGGCCGTTTCGCTGACGCCGAGCCGGCGGCCGATGTCGCGGCCAAACAACAATTCGGCCACCTCGCGCCGCTGCTGGGTGCCACGACAGACGGAGGCGGGACTTTGCCCGGCAGCGTCGGCTGCGGCAGTGCAGGGCAGCACTGCGGCCAAAACGAGAACATGGACGAGCCGCATGTCTGGCTTCAGCGCTCAGGGTTCTCCAGGCGGAAACGGCCTGCCGCCACGCTTGATGATGTCGTCGATTGTTGTACGTGCCGTAACCGCAGTCCACATCCCCACTACGCAGACCGCGCCAAACAGGCAGCTCAGCAGAAAGATCAGCATTCGTCCGCTCCTTCAGCTTCCAGCATAGGGCGCGGACATTGCACAATCCTTATGACGCATGCCTGAGCTGGCGCAATCGGCCGGTTCTGCCATCGCCACGGCTTCTGGCGCAGGTTGGGCTCAAAGTGCCGACTTTCCGGGCCGCCAGACGGGATTCGCGCGGACTTTTCCACCATTGGCCCTCCCCCCGCAGCACAATCAACAGGTTTTTGGTCACCAAACACCGCAATTTCGATGACCGATCAAGCGTCGCGAGTGGCGGCACGGAGCAGATGGATCGTCAACCAGGCAACAAAGGCTGACGCAACGCGGCGCTCCGGCTGCAGCGGGCCGGCTTGTTATCTGATTGCGGCCAGGGACGGCGAGGACCGGGAACGCCGACGTTGCATTGCGTCAAAATCGATCAAGAAAGCACAAAAAGAATTATTTGCTTCCTTGGTCATATCTTGTTAAGAAGAAGCTAACAAGCTCGCGGCGGATGGTTTGATCGTATCTGACATGTTCTCCATCCCGTCTTTCTGCTTTTCTTTCGCTCCCGTAAGGGATACAAGCTGCCTGCATTTGCAAGGGAGGTTCTATGGCTAAGCGTGCAAAGAAACGACGCGCGTGGACTTCGGGCGAAGTCCGCGACCTGAAATCCATGGCGAAGCGGAAAACTCCCGCGTCCAGGATCGCCAAGAAATTGAAGCGGACGGAAGGCGCGACCCGGCAGAAAGCGTTCAGCATCGGGTTGTCGCTGGATTCCCGTTCCTAAGCGTTACCAGCACCGCAATTTGACAGAGCGCAATCGTCGACCGTGCCTTTGGGCACGGTCGACTGTTCGCGCTTGCGTCAAAACGAAGCAATTCTTGGCTGGTGCACTGAATTCTGGTGCTCCGTCGTCCTTTTTGTTACCCGCAACACCGCACTAAACCGGCTGATCGAGAGCGAACTAGGAATATTGTCTGGAACGCGTGCGGCATCCGCACCGTTCCGGCTGCCTTCGGCATCGGATATTTTCGTCTGCAGAGCGGCGGCGCGCGAACGCCGCGCGCGCTGGAATCAGGACGAGCGCCAATCAGGACAAGCGATATGGCCGAAATCGTCGCCGCCTTCGGGGTGCCGCACGCACCGGCCTTTCCGGCGCTGGTGGCGCGCGAAGGTCAGAACTGCGAGGTGGCGCGGCTCTATGCGGAGATCGCCAAACACGTCGCCGCGGTCGCTCCGGATGTGCTGGTTGTGTTCGATAGCGACCATTTCAATACGTTCTTCTTCGACAACCTGCCGACCTTTTTGGTCGGCGTCACGGACGCCACCGAGGGGCCCAACGACCAGACCCCGATGCCGCATTACCGCGTGCGCGGCCATGCGCCGCTCGCAGGACACTTACGCGGCAGCGGCATCGCCCGCGGCTTCGACCTGTCGCTGTCGCAGGATTTCGCCGTCGATCATTCGATCATGGTGCCGCTGCACTTTCTCACCCCGCACATGAAAATCCCGATTGTGCCGATCTTCATCAACGGCCTGGCGCCGCCGCTACCCGGGGCGCGGCGCTGCTACGCGCTCGGCGATATGGTGCGCGACGCGATCAAGGACTGGCCGGAGCGCATGCGGGTGGCGGTGCTGGCGAGCGGCAGCTTCTCGCTCGAGATCGGCGGCCCGAAAATCCCGCACGGCGAGCGCGCCGGCACGCCGGACCAGGACTGGACCAGGCGGGTGCAGCACCTGCTGCAGCACGGCAACGTCAACGATTTGCTCGAAGAAGCGACCGCCGCCCGCATGGCGCGCGCCGGCAATATCGGCGGCGAGTTGCTCAACTGGATCGCCATGCTCGGTACCATCGGCGAGCGCAAACCGCGCTTCATCGAACCGCAGCTCGACCACGGCCACTCCTACGGCGCGTGGCGCTGGGACTGAGGCGGAGCCGGCGATGAGCGTGTACGCCGTCAACAAGCTGTGCCGCGACGCGTTGCACGACCGCGCCTTCCGCGAGGCGCTGCGAGCCGATCCGGCCGCCGCCATCAGCCCGCTCGACCTGACTGAAGACGAACGCAAGGCGCTGCTCACCGGCAACGTGGCATGGCTGTTCGAGCACGGCTGCCACCCGTTTCTGCTCGCCTATCTGACGCGCTGGGATCTGTTCGGGTTGACCGTGCCGGTCTACAGCGAGCGCATTCGCAAGGCGCGCGACCCCAGGGATGAACAAGCGGCTGTCTGATCACGAATCGGCCAGGCGCCGGCTTGCGTTTGTGCCCGCCTGACCAGAGAAGCCACGCGACGGAGCTTATGGGATTCGTGCGATCCCGCTGTCGCTCGGCGCTATTTCACCACATACGGCGCTACGATGTCCGACAGATACTCGCTGACCTTATGCGGCTTCTGCAGTTCGCCGCTCGCGTGCATCATGTCGGCGACGCCCTGCCATGTCACCGGATCGATCTCATAGCTCCAGCGGTTGAGCGGCATGTCCTTGAGGAACGCGATGTTGAGCCCCGTATAGGCGGCGACGTTCTCTTTGGCCCGCTCGGCATCGGCATTCATGTACTGAATGGCGTCGCGGATCGAGCGGGCGAAACGGTCGACCACGTCGCGCTTGCCGCGGATGAAATCGGACCGCGCGTACCAGGCGCCGATCGGCTGGCCGGGCAGCGATTCGACGTAATCCCAGGCCAGCACCTTGGCGTAGTCGGAGGTGCGCAGCTGCGTGGTCCAGGGGTCGATCGCAATCGACACGTCGATCTGGCCCGATTTCAGCGCGCCTGGATGGCTGGAAAACGGAATTTCCATAAACGTCACGCCCGCCGGATTGACGCCGTGTTTCTTGAGCACCTCTTCGACCGCGACCTGCAGCTGGCTGTGGGTGTTGGAGAGCGCGAACGTCTTGCCGGCGAGGTCGGCGACGCTGTTGAGCCCGGAATCCTTGCGCACGATCAGCGCGCCGGCGTCGGGCGGCGCGGCATGGGCGGTTTCGTTCTGGGCGATGAGAACGAGATCGAAGCCGCGCTCGTTCGCCGTCATCGCGGTGCCGGGAATCGACAGGACGATATCGACGTGGCCGCCGCGCTGCGCCGCGATCGCTTCGTTGCCGCTGCGGAATTCGACTAGCTCGGCGTCAAGGCCGTTCCTGGCGAAAATGCCGGCCTGCTTGGCCACCCACACGTCGGTCAGCGCCGACATTTTCAAGGTGCCGATCCGGACCTTCTGCAGGCTTTGCGCCGGCGCCGGCGATGCGTTTTGCGCCGAGGCCGGCGCCGCCGCGACGGCGAGCAGCGCCGCGGTGAACGCGATGCCCCGTGCCGCGGAAAACAAATGCATGGCTTTGCTCCGATTTGGCCGCAACCGGCGCGTCACGACGACGGCTCCTGGGCGCGGTAGGCGTCGATGATCTCCGATCCGGTAGCAAACCAGACGCTGCCGTGCGCGGCAATGTAGCTGAGCGCGCGGTCCAGCGTGCGGATGCGATGCGGCGCGCCGATCAGGAACGGATGCAGCGCAATCGCCATCACCCGGCCGTTGCGGGCACCCTCCTCGTACAGCACGTCGAAGGTCTCGCAGATGCGGCGATAGAATTCGTCGATGCCGATGCTCGGATTATTGAACAGCGGCATGTCGTTGAGCTCGATCGAATAGGGGATCGAATAGAGGCCGTTGTTCATGCGGTACGGCAGGTCGTCATTGACCCAGTCGCACACGTAATCGACGCCGTGCTCGCGGAGAAGGTCGAGCGTGTGCCAGGTCTCGGTCAGACCGGGGCCGAGCCAGCCGCGCATTTTCTGGCCCCATTGCCCGATAACCGCGCCGGTCTCGACGATGACCGCGGTCTCGCGCTCCTTCGACAGGCCGGCCAGCAGCACCGAATTGGTAAGGCCGTGGCCCATCAATTCCCAATTCAGTCGCGTCATTTCTTCCATGATGCGCGGATAGAAGCGGCCAACCTCGGCGTTGAGCGCGACCGTGCCACGCACGCCGTGCTTCGTCAGCACCTCCATGATCCGCCACACGCCGACGCGATTGCCGTAATCGCGGCGCGAATGGTTGCGGATGTCGGGCGCCGCGTTGCCGATCTCGATGTGAAAGTGCTCGACGTTGGGGATCACCCATACGGCGACGCGCGCATCGTCCGGCCATTTAATGGGCGGCCGGTCGACGATCGCCTGGTAGGGAAACAGCCGGAACGGATCGGTTTCCTGTTCTTGCGTCATGCTTGCCCCTTTGGCGCCTCTTTCACGTCTCGATGCTGGTGCCGCGCCAGCGCAAGAAATGCTGCTCGAGCTTCAGAAACGCGAAGTTGATGATAAAGCCGACCAGCCCGAGGGTGAAGATGCCGGCGAACATGTCGGGGATGCGGAAGCTGCGCTGCATGTCGAGGATGTAATAGCCGATGCCGCTGTTGCCTGCGATCATCTCGGCCACCACCGCAACGATGAGCGCGATGCCGAGGCTGATGCGCATGCCGGTGAGGATGCTGGGCAGCGCCGCCGGCAACACGATCTGGCGCAGCGCCTTGAGCCGTGGCACGCCGAAGGTGCGGCCGGTGTCGATCAGGACCGGATCGACGCCGCGCACGCCGCCATAAGTGTTGAGCAGGATCGGAAACAGGCAGGCCAACGCGACGACGAAGATCTTCATCTCGTCGCCGATGCCGAGAAACAGAATGGCGACCGGGATATAGGCGGCAGCCGGAATCGGCCGGACGAATTCGGTGAGCGGCTCGATCAGCCGATAAACCAGCGCGAAGCTGCCCATGGCAAGGCCGAGCGGCACTGCGACCAGTGCGGCAACCGCAAAGCCGCAGCAGATGCGGCCGAGCGTCGGCCCGACCGCGGCCGGCAACTGGCCGTCCTGCACGCTTGCCGCCCAGGCCTGGGCGATGGCGGACACGCGCGGGATGGAGACCTGGTCGACCCAATTGAAGGCGGAGGCGCATTCCCACGCCAGCAGGATGAGAACAAAAAGCAAAAAGCCGGGCCAGCGTCTGATCATGAGCGGCTTCAGTCTTGCGGCACAGCGGGCCGCGCCTGCTCGCGCTTTTCCTGCAGGAAAATGCTGGCGAACAGGCGCTGACGCGTGGCGATGAAGCGCCCGTCCTCACGCGTGACGATTTGATCGCGCGGCTGCGGCAGATCGATCGCCACATCGTCGCGAATCGCCGCCGGCGCGGGACCGAGCGCAATGACGCGGCTCGACAGGAATACCGCCTCGTCCACGTCATGGGTGACAAACAAGATGGTGACCGGGATGGTCGCCCGGATTTTCAGGATGAGCTCCTGCAACACGGCGCGGGTCATGGCGTCCACGGCGCTGAAAGGCTCATCCATCAGGAGCACCGCGGGTTCGCAGATCAGCGCCCGGGCGATGCACACGCGCTGCTGCATGCCGCCGGACAATTGATACGGATGGTAGCGCTCGTAGCCTTCCAGGCCGACCAGCCGGATGTATTCCAAACATTTGTCGCGCGCCTGCCGCGGCGGCAGCGACTTCTTGGTGGCATTGAGCCCGAAGGCGACATTGCCTATGACGTCGCGCCACGGCAGGATCGAGCGCGTGTAGTGCTGAAACACGTAAATCATGCCGCGTGCCGGCCCGCTGACCGGCCGGTTCTGGAACAGCACCGTGCCGGCGCTCGGGCTGTCGAGCCCGCACACAAGCTTGAGCAGAGTCGACTTGCCGCAGCCGGACGGCCCGACGATCGACACGAAGCTGCCGGCCTCGATGCCGCACGAAAGGTTTTCGAACACGGTGAGCGTGCGGCCGTGCACTGGAAACATCTTGGCGAGATCCTTCAGTTCGATGATCGGTGCGGCCAAGATCGGCTCCAGCAACGGCGGCGCTTGTGAGACGGATTGTGTTCGAGCGCTTCCATCAACGCAAGCTTGCGGGGCGGGAGCCGATTGCCGCAACGCAATGACGGCGATAATCTGGCGCACGAGATTGCCGAAAAACGCAAAAACAGAAGCGGAGGGAACGATCATGGCCGACAAGCCGAATTACCGGGTCAACAGGCGCGACGTGAAGGTGACCGAGCGCGTCGCCATGGCTGCCGTCGGCAATTCGGTGATCCGCGCGCAGAAAGTGCACGGCACCGACACCAGCATCATGTTCGCCGAGCGCGCCGCGGGCTACCACACCAGCCCGCACATGCACGATTGCGAGCAGATCAACTACATCGTGTCCGGCGAGATGTATTTCTTCGTCGACGGCCGCGGCTACCGCTGCCGGCAAGGCGACGTCATGCGCATCCCACGCAACAAGGTGCATTGGGCCTGGAACCGCGGCAAGGAAACCGCGGTCATCTTCGAATCGCATGCGCCGCCGTTGCGCGACCGCGGCGGCGATGCCTATCCGCTGCTCGGCCCGGACGACGACGCCGGCAAGATCGAACACAAGGCCAATATCCTCGTGAAACTCGATCAGGCCGAGATCGACGCCATCGAGGCGCGGGCCATCGCTGAGGAGGAAGGCCAGCAGGCCGCGGAATAAGCCGCACTCCCGGCGCACGCAATGCGCGGCGACGCGATCCGCTTCAGCGCGGCGCTGCTTGTCATCGCAGCAGCGCTTGCGGCGCCGATCGCTTCCGCGGATGATTTTTATCACGGCAAGACGCTGGAAATCATCGTGTCGTCGAGCGCCGGCGCCGACAGCTATGATGCGCTGAGCCGCCTCGTCGCCCGCCACATCGGCGCGCACTTGGCGGGCGACCCCAACGTCGTGGTGCGCGACATGCCGGGCGCCGGCGGCATCCTGGCCGCCAACCAGCTTTACAATCTGGCGCCGCGCGACGGCACCACGATCGGCATGCTCGACCAGGGGATCTTCGAGACGCAGCTGTTCAAAGTGCCGCAACTTCGAGCCGACGTCACCAAGATGAACTGGGTCGGCCGCGTCATCGCCAACGACGCGGTGCTGTTCGCCTGGCATACCGCCGTGGTGAAGAAGATCGACGACGCCTACACAAACCCGCTGATCGTGTGTTCGACCGGCAGTTCGGGGCAGCAGCGCTGGACCATGCTCAAGCGGCTGCTCGGCTTCAAGTTCAAGCTCGTCACCGGCTACAAGGGCACCGGCGACGGCCTCGTCGCCATGGAGCGCGGCGAAATCGAAGCGCTGAGCATGCCGTGGACGGTGTTCCGCGTGATCCGCGCCGACTGGCTGCGCGACAAGAAGGTCAACGTGCTGTTGCAGACCGGGCTCGAGGCGGCGCCCGATCTGCCGGGCGTGCCGCGCCTGGTCGATCTCGGGCGCAACGCCGAGGAGCGGCAGATCCTCGAACTGTTCTCGCAGCCCGAAAAGGTCGGCCGCTCGCTGACCGCGCCGCCCGGCTTGCCGCCGCAGCGCGTCGCGGAGCTGCGCGCGGCCTTCATGGCGACCGTCAAGGATCCGGATTTTCTCGCCGACGCCGCGCGCATGCGGCTCGACCTCTCGCCGTTGCCGGGCAACGAACTTCAAGCGATAATCGAAAAGTCGTTCGACTACTCTGCCTCCATCGTCGCCAAGGCCGAAGCCTTGATCCACTGAACGCGGAACAGCACCGATGCACGAAGCGAAATTCGACGGCGAAACCGTTTATCTGAACGTCGGCGGACGATCGATCGACGTCCACATCGCGGTGCCGGACGGACCCGGCCCGCATCCCGGCGTGCTGTTGATGTTCCACCGCGGCGGGCTCGACGCCTGCACCGCGTCCTACTTCAAGGAGTTTCCCAAGGCCGGCTATCTGACGGTCGTGCCCAACTTCTATCATCACTGTCCGAAGGACGTGCCGCTGCACGACTGCAAGAAATTCCTCAAGGACAACGAAGTCATCGCCGAAATTTCCGCTGCCGCCGATTACGCATTGTCGCGTCCGGACCTCGATCGCCGCCGTTTCTTCATCGCCGGCCACTGCATGGGCGGGCGGCTTTCATTCCTCGGCGCCAGCACCAAGCACGTCTTCAAGGCGGCGGTCGCCTATTACGGCGGCGGCATGATGACTCATTGGGGCGAAGGCACGCCCACCCCGTTCGAGCTGATCAAGAACATCCGCTGCCCGGTGTATGGCTTCTTCGGCGATCTCGACACCAATCCGTCGCCGGCCGACGTCAACCGCTTCGAAACCGAGCTCAAGCGCTACGGCATCCCGCATGTCTTTCACCGCTACCCGAAAGCCGGCCACGGCTTCCAGAATCCGGCGCGCGAAAAGGGCCGCAACGCCGACGAAATCGCCACCGCCGAAGTGGCCTGGGCCAGCATGCTGAATTTGATGAGCGGCGCGGGCGCGATGCCGGATCGCCTGAGGGCGCATGCCGAATAGACTGGCTCCCATGCCACCGAGATGCCGCTGGCGTCGTTTGGTCAGCAACGATCAGAGAAAGCCGTCGATTGAATCGGCTGCCCGCTGAGGACTCATAACAACCATGACCCTGATCCTGTCCAATGACGACGTCGGCAAGCTGATCACGATGCCGGAATGCATCGCGGTGCTCGAAGAGGCGTATCTGGAGCTGGCCGAGGGCCGCGGCGTATCGCGCACGCGCTCCGACTCGATCACCCCGACCAGCGGACGCGCCGACGCGCTGTACAGTCTCAAATCCATGGACGGTGTCATTCCAAAACTCGGCGTCGGCGCCGTGCGCATCAATTCCGACATCGTGACCTGGCCGAAGAAGGGCAACAACGTGCGGCGCGAGAAGGTCGGCGCCGCGCCAGGCGGCCGCTATGTCGGCCTGGTGCTGTTGTTCTCGACCGAGAACGGCGAGCCGCTGGCGATTTTTCCCGACGGCGTCATGCAGCGCATGCGGGTCGGCGCCGCCAACGGGCTCGGCGTCAAATACTTGGCGCGGGCGGACGCCAAGGTCGTCGGCATTCTCGGCTCCGGCTGGCAAGCCGGCGCGCAGCTCATGGCGGTCTGCGCAGTGCGGCCGATCGAAACCATTCGCTGCTTTTCACCCAACGCACAAAACCGCGAAACATTTGCCCGCGAGATGACGGCGCTGCTTGGCGTGCCGGTGACGCCGGTCGATTCACCGGAGGCCGCGATCAGCGGCGCCGACATCGTGATGTGCGCGACCAACACGCTCGATCCGGTGTTCTTCGAGCGCTGGATCGAGCCGGGCGTGCACTTGAGCTCGATCAAGCGGCCGGAAATCGAGAGCAATGCGATCAAGCGCGTCGACCGCATCGTCATCCACACCAACGACACGCGGCCGATTCACGTGTTCACCAAGGATCTGGTCGTGCCGGAAAAAGCCGACGGCCGCGGCTGGGAAGTCGCCGAAGACATCGACTTCGACAAGCTGCCGACTTTGCCGGAGCTGATCGCCGGCCGGGTGTCCGGCCGCCGCGCCGCCCGCGAAGTCACCTGCTTCGTCAACAATCTCGGTCTCGGCTACCAATTCGCCGCCGCCGGCTCGCTACTCTACCGCAAAGCCAAGGAAAGCGGCGCCGGCCACGATCTGCCGACCGACTGGTTCACCGAAGACGTGCATCCGTAGAAGCCGGATGCGAGGCCGTCATTGCGAGGAGCGAAGCGACGAAGCAACCCCCACCCTTCCCTCCCCCGCTTGCGGGGGAGAGCTAGGGAGGGGGCCACTGGATTGCTTCGCTTTCGCTCGCAATGACGATGGAATTTTGCGAGCGCGCTAACTTTTCTTCTGCTCACCGCCATCCGCAGCCGAGTACGCCGTCGGCCAGCGCTCGTGGGTGAGCGGCACCACCATGTGCACGGCAAGGCCCTTGGCGCCAAAGCTGCGCGTGACCTCGCCGTTCAATTGCCGCTCGATGACGAGCGCGATCACCCGCGAGCCGAAACCGAGCTTGCGCGGCCGCCGTGCCGGCGGCCCGTTCTTCTCGACCCAGTCGAGCGTAAGCGTCACGCCGCGGTCGGCGCGGCTGACCGACCAGCGCAGCTCGAGCTGGCCCCTCGGCCGCGACAGGCTGCCATGCTTCACCGCGTTGTCGGCCAATTCATGCAGCGCGGCGCTGAGATTGAACACCGGGTCGGATTCGAGCTCCACATTGGGGCCGCTGAAGCTGATGCGGTCGAGGAAAGGGCCGAGCAGCGTGTAGAGCAGATCCATGATCGGGATCGACTTGCCACCGCCCTCGGTGATCAACCGCTGCGCACTGGCGAGCGCCAGCACGCGGGCGCGATATTTGTTGGCGAGGTCGCCGATGCTTTTCGAATTCCGTGCGGTCTGCGAGAACAGCGCCAAGAGCTGCGAGAACAAGTTGCCGGAGCGATGGCGCATGTCGCGGATCATCAGCTCATGGCGCTGCTCGAGTTGGCGCCGCGTGATGGCGCCGGCCAAAATGTTGGCAGTGGCGCCGAGAAACGCAGTGTCCTGCGCGGTGAAGCCGCGCCTGACTTTGGTGCAGACGCCAAGAATGCCGTAGAACCGCTCGTCGCGGCCGGCAATCGCCACGCTCACGCCGGACACGCAGCGGTGCTCTCGCAAATAATCGTCGACGCGAAACCGCGTCTCCGCGGCAAAATCTTCCGTGACGACCGGCAGCGGCGAGTCGAGCACGAAGCGGCCGTAGCTGCCAGACCGCGCCAATGCGATTGGGGCGCGGGCAAGCTCCGGCTTCCAGCCCAAGCCGGCGCGCAGCAACAGTTCGTCGTTGCCGGGCAGAAGTTCGAGGATTTCGACGGCATCGACGGCGAGCGTCATCGCCACCGTAGTCACCGCGTCGCTGAGCAAGTGTTCGATGTCGGCTTCTGCCAGCGCGCGTTCGCCAAGCTGGGCGAGCGCCTCCTGCTGCTTGACGCGACTGCGCAGCTCGGCTTCGAGTTTGACGCGCTCGCTGATTTCCCGCGCGAGGCCGAAAATGCGCTCGGGATTGCCCTCCGGCGGCGCAATGGTGCCTTCAGCTTCGAGCCAGCAATCCTCGTCCGCGACCCGCTCGCACAACCGATAACGCACCCGATAGGAGCCATGGCTGCGCAGCACCTCGTGCAGCGCGGCCTCGACATTGCTGCGGTCGTCCGCATGGACCGTGCGCAAAAAGCCGGCAAGCGTGCCGTCAAAGCCGCCGGGCGGCAGCCGATGAATGGCCTCGAGATTGCTCGACCAGATCACCTTGTCGGTCGCAATGTCCCAGCACCACACGCCAATCCGCGCGCCGTCGAGGGCACCGCGGACCGTGGCAAAATTGGCAAAGAACTCTTTGCCAATTTTTTCGTCCGAGGCCCCATCTTGCAGCGCACATGACGCGGAGTTCTGCGCTTCGACCCGATCCATTTTTCTTTATTCAATACTTTAACCGAGACACGACGATGCCGTGACCTCTCAAATAACGGCTGAGCTTTTCGCAAGTTGCCGCCAGGACCGGCAAACAGCCCGAAAAATCGTCTTGCAACGGTTCCGTGCGGCGACGGAACAAGCCGCCGCGCCGGCGATGTCGCCTCAGTAGATACCCGACACCGGCCGATCGCTTCGCAGCACAGCGCGCGGCGCGACGGCTCCAGGTGCTTGCAACGCGACGTTCTGCGCAGCGCCAGCGCGTGGCGCCGCATGGCTGACCTGCCGCGATTGCCGGTCGGGCAGCACGATCACCTTGGTGCCGATTTGGACGCGACCATAGAGATCGATCACGTCCGCGTTGAGCATGCGGATGCAGCCGCTCGACATGTGCTGGCCGATCGAGTTCGGCGCGTTGGTGCCGTGAATGCGGTAATCGGTATGGCCGAGATAAAGCGCGCGGGCGCCGAGCGGATTGCCGGGACCACCGGCGACCCAGCGCGGCAGATAGGGTTGGCGCGCAACCATGGTGGCCGGCGGAATCCAGTCCGGCCATTCGGCTTTGCGGCTGATCGCCTCGACGCCGGACCACTCGAAGCCCTCGCGGCCGACACCGATGCCGTAACGCAGCGCCCGGCCGCCGCCGAGCGTGAAATAAAGAAACGTGTGCGCCGGATCGATGATGATCGTTCCGGGCGCTTCGGTGCCGCCATAGGCGACGACCTGCCGCTGAAAAGCCGGCGCGGGCGCTGGCATCTGATCATCATCGGGCGTGTAGCTATAAACCGGTGTGGCGGGATCGGCCGGACCATATGAGAACGCCTGCGCAGCGGCTGGAATGGCCGGCATCGTGATCAGGCTCGCAAGCAACAATGCGCCGCCAAGGCGGCCGGAGAGATGAGCTGACATGACACAATCCACCGTGCTGGAAATTGCCGTCCACCAATCGCGCAAGGCGAGCAAAAGTTCCGTGCCGTCAGTCGTCCTGATTTGAATCAAATAGCGGCTACGGAGGGCACGAACGCGCGCGCGACAAACGCTTCAGGCCCCGACATCGATTGTTAGTCGCGCGGCGCGGCAAAAGGTTCAAAGGCAGCGGCGTCGAAAAACCGGCCCGCCCGGACACCACCAATCGGCCGGCGCTCGCTCAGGCGATGCAGCGGCCGTAGACCGCAACCCGCGCCGGGGACGACACCGGGCTGAACGCCGGATCGCAGCCGAGCGGGGTTCTTTCTTGGGTCTGCAGGCCGTCCGGCGTCGGCAGCGTCCGCCACACGCCGGAATGCGTTGGGCTACTCAGCGAGCCTGGATGGACCAGCGGCAGCCGGTCGCCCTTGCGGAAGCGGTTGACCGACATCGCAGGCGTCCGCGCGCTAGCGCCGGGACCGGAGCTCGGAGCCGCGCCCAACAGCGGGTCAAGACTAACAAGAAGGAAGGCGAGCGCGACGATTCCAAACGCGCCAAGAAGGCGGGGATAGAGACGGAGCACAACGAGCCTGGCCATCGGAGCATCTCCGAAGCGCGGGAATGACCGTAGCAACGATCATCCTTTCTGCGCACGTCAAAGGTCCCCCGAACCGACACGACACCGTCCACGCAACGTGTGACAGCCGCCGCGGTTCCCTCCACCGGAGATTTTTCACCCAGTTGTGATGGTAAACGAGACGCGCCCCGACCTGCCGTAAGCTGAAAATTTCTATGCGACACCTGAAATGCCCGCACGGAACAAACATCGGCGTAGCGCTTTGTTCTGGCGGACCGGCCATCCTTTCCCCCCTCCCCCCGTGCTTGGCCGGCCAAGTTGGGCGCAGCCGATATGCCGATCGGCTGCGCCCTTGTTTTTGCTGTTTTGCTTAAGGGGTGCGGCGCGGTCGCTCCTTGCCAACGTCCCTGCGCTGGGTGAAGCTTGAAGCGTCCACGGGCGTGGTGAGGCGATCATGCTATCGCGGCGACACTTGCTCCGGCTCCTTGGCACGGCGAGCGCCGCGTCGGCATTTCCAGCAATCGCGCTCGGCCAATCCTACCCGTCGCGGCCGGTGCGCTGGATCGTGCCGTTTCCCGCCGGCGGCACGACCGATCTGGTGGCTCGCCTGTTGGCGCAGTGGCTGTCGGAGCGGCTGCATCAACAATTCATCGTCGAGAACAAGCCGGGCGGCGGCACCAATATCGGCGTGCAGGCCGCGGTCAATGCGCCGGCGGACGGCTACACGCTGCTTTTCATCTTCACCACCAACGTCATCAATCCGTGGCTCTATAAATCGCTGCCATTCGATTTTCAGCGCGACATCGTGCCGGTGGCGGGGCTTGCCGAGCTGCCGCTGGTCATCGACCTCAATCCCGCCGTGCCAGCCAAGACGCTCGCCGAGCTGATCGCCTTCGCCAAGGCCAATCCCGGCAAGATCAATTTTGCTTCATTCGGCGCCCGCACGATCAGCGACCTGGCGATCCAATTGTTGCAAATGTCGGCCGGCATCGATGTGGTGCGTGTGCCGTATCAGGGCGGCGCGCCGATGCTCACCGACCTGATGAGCGGCCGCGTGCAGGCCGGCCTCGACGCTCTGCCCAATTCGCTGCCGCACATTCGAGCCGGCGCGGTGCGCGGCTTGGCGATCCTCTCAGCCAAGCGGACCGCGGCGCTGCCGGACGTTCCGACCGTTGGCGAAACGCTGCCAGGATTTGAAGTCAAGCCTTGGACCGCCGTCGGCGCGCCGCACGGCACACCGGCCGCGATCATCGAGCGCCTCAACCAGGAGATCAACGCCGGATTGGCCGATCCCGGCATCCAAGCGCGCTTGGCCGAGGTCGGCGGTACGCCGCTCGTTTATAGTCCGGACCAGTTGAATGCGATGATCACGCGCGATGCCGAAAAATGGCGGCAGGTGATCGAGCGCGCAGGAATAAAGCCTGAGTAGGTACGGCGACAGCCATTCCGCTCATTCCGGCGAAAGCGGGAATCCAAGGATTCGAAAAATTGTGGATCCCCGCCATCTTTCGCGGGGACGAGCGGGCGATGGACGTCAGCCCGAGCGGAAGCCCGTTTCCACCGTGGCGCGATGCTCGTTCTGCCGTTCGCGCTTGCGCGCCTTGCGGCCGAAGAACAGCGCTTGGCTGATCACCGCCGACACCACGGCGAGCTGGAACGGCTTGGCGATCAAAAACGCGGGCTCCGGCCGCTGCCCGGTGAGGAAGCGTTCCGGGAACGCGGTGATAAAGATCACCGGCACCTCGATCGAGCCCAATAGCTCGTTGACCGCGTCGAGGCCGGAGGTGCCGTCGGCGAGCTGAATGTCAGCGAGAATGAGCCCGGGGCGTTTCTTGCGCGCCAACGCCAGCGCTTCGGCGTGGGTACGGGCAATGCCGATGACGTTATGGCCGAGGCTTTCGACCAGCGTCTCGATGTCCATGGCGATAAACGGCTCGTCCTCGATGATCAGCACGTCGGTGGCGATCTCGGCGGCGAGCTCACGGCCGGATTCCTCGACCAGAGCGCGCAGCGCCACGAGGTCGCAGTCCAAGATCTCGGCGGCATCCTCTTCGGAAAAGCCTTCGAGTGCGACCAGCAGAAAAGCCTGCCGCGGGCGCGGCGTGATCTGGGTCAGGTGCTGCTCCGGCGGCAGCACGGCGACGCCCGCCTCGGGCTTGCCGTTGACCGGCACGGAATTCCAGATTTTGGTGAATAGGCGGTATAGGCCTACCCGTGAACTCGATGTAGAATCAAGGACTTGTGGGTTGGCGATCAGGGCCTCCAGGGTCGCCGCTACATAAGCATCGCCCGACGTCTGGCTCCCCGATAGCGCCCGCGCATAGCGGCGCAGGAACGGCAGTTGCTGTAGGACAGCTTGTGAGGTCGACAAGGGTACCCTCCCCTTAACTTTGGCCCAAACTATCGACGAAAACGCCTGCCCGCAAACAAAGTTCCGAAATTCGTCCAGACCCCGGAACCCGCTTCAGTGCGGCGCGTTAGGGGCATAAGTGGGGTTTACCGTTGAGGGACGGGCCGCCACATGAGTGAGTCGAAAAAGGGTCACGTCGGGCTCGCGTCGCATGGGCGAATGGGGAAAAGTGAAGTCATGAAGAGCCACAAGACCAATCTCGAGGCCGTAGAGCCCGCCGCCGACAAGCCGGAGCATCCGGAGTCGGGCGGCAAGCGCCCGCACAAGCCCGAAATTCGCCTCGGTCGCGAAGCCCAGGCCCGCATCGGGGAGCTGTTGCGCGCCATGTACAACACCTACGTCAACCAGGGCGTGCCGCCGCATCTGGCCGATTTGGTGCGTCGGCTGGGTGACGAAAGTTGAGCTCTCGAGATTCTGGAATCGACGAGGCATCGCGCATGAAGCTCGATCCTGCGATCCGCGATCAGGTGCTCGCCACTGTGCCGAGCCTGCGCGCTTTTGCGATCTCGCTGTGCGGCAACATCGACCGCGCCGACGATCTGGTGCAGGAGACGCTCCTGCGCGCGCTCGCGCACATCGATTCGTTCGAGCCCGGCACCAACATGCCGGCGTGGCTGTTCACCATCCTGCGCAACCTGTTCCGCTCCGAATACCGCAAGCGGCGCCGCGAGGTCGAAGACGCCGAGGGCCGCTACGCCGAGACGCTCAAATCGCATCCCGAGCAGACCGGCCGCGTTGAATTCGACGAATTTCGCACCGCGCTCGCCAAGCTGCCCGCCGACCAGCGCGAAGCGCTGATCCTGGTGGGCGCCTCGGGCTTCTCCTATGACGACGCCGCAGCGATCTGCGGCTGCGCGGTCGGCACCATCAAGAGCCGCGTCAATCGCGCCCGCACCCGCTTGGCCGACCTGCTCGCCATCGACAGCGTCGACGATTTCGGCCCCGACCGCGCCACCCGCGCCGTCCTCGCCGGCGGCGGGCGCGGGTAGAAACCTCGTTCCCTGACATCTACTCAATCGTTCTCATGGCCGGGCTCGTCCCGGCCATCCACGTCTTTAGCTCCCGCGATTTCCTAAGACGCTATGGCATGCCGCCGCGATGGGCGAGGCCGCCGTCGATGGTGACGATGGTGCCGCTCACGTAGGAGCACAGATCGGAAGCCAGAAACACCACCATGGCGGCGACCTCGTCGGTCGACGCCGGCCGGCCGTGCGGCATCTTCGCAAAACTTTCCTTCCAGCGGTTCTCGTCGCCGTAAAGCCGCGCCGCGCGCTTGCGGCCCAGCACTTCGACGCGATCGGTCAGCACCGGCCCGGGATTGACGCCGACCACGCGCACGCCGTCATCGAGGCTGGTGCCGCCAATGGCGCGGGTGAACGCCATCAGCCCGGCATTGCCCATGGCACCGGCGATGTAGGTCGCATCGAGCCGCTCGCCGCCTAGGCCAATGATGTTGACGATGACGCCGCGCCGGCGCGCCTTCATGTGCTGCAGATAAAGTCGGGTGAGGCCGACATAGCCGAACACTTTGAGATCCCAGCCGGCGCGCCACGAAGCCTCGTCCACATCGTGCAGCGCGCCCCCCGGGATAGCGCCGGCATTGTTGACCAGGATGTCGACGTCGGGAAACGTCTTGAACACACGCTCGCGCGCGGCGGCGGCGGCGAGATCGGCCGCAAGCGTTTGCGCTTTGACCCCGGCCGCCTTGTGAATCGCGGCCGCCTCTTTATCCAAGAGTTCGGCCGAGCGCGCCACTAACGCTATATCGACGCCCTCGCGAGCGAACCACTGAGCTACCGCAAGCCCGATGCCCTTTGAACTGCCCGTGACCAGCGCCGTACGGCCGGCGAGCTTCAGGTCCATTGGCTCTCTCCCCGTGAACGCGGCAACGCTTGCCGCCTTTCACAGCCCTTGTCCAGCATGCGCCGTTGGGCCCTTGTCCCATTGTTTAGGTCGTCTAGAGTTCGTCCGAATCCGTGCGGAGGACGAGTAACATGAACGACAGCGCACAGCCTGCCACGCCGCCCGGCGGCAACACTGTTTTGGTCGAGATCGCCGACCGCGTCGCCTGGGTGACCATGAACCGGCCGGAAAAACGTAACGCCATCAACCCGACGCTGTCGTTCGAGATGCTCGACGTGTTCGAGGCGCTGGAGAGCGACACGCGCTGCGGCGTCGTGGTGCTCACCGGCGCCGGCGAAGCCTACTCGTCGGGCATGGATTTGCGCGAATATTTCCGCGCCACCGACAAGCTGTCCTACGACGAACGGCTGAAGATCATGCGCCGCAGCGCCCTGGCGCAGTGGAAGCGGCTGCAATATTACGGCAAGCCCACCATCGCCATGGTCAACGGCTGGTGCTTTGGCGGTGCCTTCAACTCGCTGATCGCCTGCGATCTCGCCATTGCGGCAGACGACGCCACCTTCGGCCTCTCCGAGATCAACTGGGGCATCATCCCGGCCGGCACCGTCACCAAGGCGGTCGCGTCGGTGATGGGCCAGCGCGACGCCATGTACTACGTCATGACCGGCGAGACCTTCGACGGCCGCAAGGCCGCCGTTATGGGGCTGGTCAACGAAGCGGTGCCGCGCGGCGAGTTGCGCGCACGCGTGGCCAAGCTCGCGGCGACGCTCTTAGAAAAGAATCCGATGGCGCTGCGCATCGCCAAGCATGCCACCCGCCGCGTGCGCGACATGCCGTGGGAAGACGCCGAGGATTATCTGTTCGCCAAGCTCGATCAGCTGCGCTTCCTCGACCCCGAAAAGGGCCGCGAAAAAGGCATGGCGCAATTCCTCGACGACAAATCCTACCGGCCCGGCCTCGCCGCCTACCGCCGCGACTCGTCATCGTGACGCTGCGCGGTTCATCCGCTCATGCCCGCGCAAGCGGGAATACGGCGGGAGAGCTATCCCCTTGAGCACGCCTACTGGGTCCGCGCTTTTGCGGGGACGAGCGCAAGATGAAGCTGTAGGATTGACGCGGCTCCTGCGACCACGCTCGGTCGCCATCGTGGGCGTATCGCCCGAGCCGGGATCGCTCGGCGCCAACGTGCTCGACAATTTGTTGCGCGTCGGCTTTGCCGGCGACATTCATCTGGTCAGCCGAAGCAATAAGCAGATCGCCGGCCGCGCCTGTCTTGCCGCGATCGATGAGCTGCCCGAAGGCGTCGATGCCGCGGTGCTGGCCGTGCCGCGACAGGCAACAGTCGAAGCGATCGCCGCCTGCGCGCGCCGCAAGGTCGGCGCCGCGCTCGTGTTCGCTTCCGGCTTTGCCGAGATGGATGACGAGGGCCGCGCCGCGCAGGACGCGATCGCGCGCATCGCGCGCGACCACGGCATGGCGCTGTGCGGCCCGAATTGCATCGGCTTCGCCAATCTCACCGACAAGGTCGCGCTGACCTTCGAACCCCTTTCTTTGCCGTTCACTTCAGGGACCAGCCGCGGCGTCGGCGTCGTCACGCAAAGCGGCGCCATGTGCTCGACCTTGCGGCTGGCGCTCGCGGCCAAGGAGCTGGCGCTGTCGTGCGTCGTCTCCACCGGCAACGAGGCGGCCCTTACCACCGAGGACTTTTTGGCGTTCCTGATCGATGACGATGCCACGCAGGTCATCGTGCTGTTCATGGAGGAGGTACGCCGCCCTGCGCTGTTCCTCGCGCTCGCGGCCCGGGCGCGGGCGAAAAACAAGCCGATCGTGCTCATGCATCCGGGCCGCAGCAAACGCGCGCAGGCGTCAGCGCGCAGCCACACCGGCGCCATGACGGACAATCATGCGGTGATGGCGACGCTGGTCGCCCGCGAGGCGGTGGTGCTGGTCGAGACGCTCGACGAGCTGATCGACACCGCCGAGATTTTGGCCCGCTTTGCGCAGGCGCCGAGCAAGGGCGCGGCGGTGATGACCAATTCGGGCGCCTTCAAGGGCTACGCGCTCGACCTCGCCGACAGGATCGGGCTCGACCTGCCGGCGCTGTCGACGGATTGCGCGGCCGGCATCAAGGCGGCGTTGCCGCCGTTCGCGGCGATCGAAAATCCGGTCGACGTCACGGCGATGAGCATCCGTGACGCCAGCATTTTGGGCCGTACCGCCGCGCATCTCCTTGCCGATCCGGCGATGGGCTCGCTGCTGGTCGCCATCGTCGCCGGCGCACCGCGTTTTGCCATGGACAAGGCGAACGCCATCGTTGGCGGCATCGCCGATCTGAAAAAGCCGGTTGCGGTCGCCACCATGGGCGACGAGACGCCGCTGCCGGCGGAGTTCGCCGCCGCCTTGCGGCAAAAAGGTCTGGCGTTTTTCCGTTCGCCGGACCGCGCGCTGCGCGCGCTGGCGCGCGTGACTTGGTACGGCAATGCCGTGACGATGGCGGAACGACGCGCCGAATCTGTCCCCTTGCCGCAGCCGCTGCCGCAAATTCCCCCGGCCGCCAACGAAGCAAAGGCGGCAGGCGCGCGTGCCGAGTATCAGGGCAAAGTGTTCGTCGCCGCGCTCGGCATTGCCGTCTCGCGCGGCGAACTGGCCCGCGATCCCGAGCAGGCGCTCGCGATCGCACGCCGCGTCGGCTTTCCGGTGGCGCTGAAGGCGCAAGCAGCGGCGGTCGCGCATAAGAGTGACGCAGGCGGCGTCATTCTCAATATCGCCGACGCAGCCTCATTGGCGCGCGCGTGGGACAACATCGCTGCGAATATCGCCAAGGCGCGTCCCGGCCTTCTGCTCGACGGCGTTCTGATCGAGGCGATGGCGGCGCCGGGGATCGAAATGGTCGTGGGCGCGCGGCGCGAGCGCGGCTGGGGACCGATCCTCACCGTCGGCCTCGGCGGCCTGTGGATCGAGGCGCTGGCCGACGTGCGCCTCCTCGCCGCCGACCTGCTGCGCGACGACATCATCGCGGAGCTGCGCAAGCTCAAAGGCGCGGCGCTGTTTTCAGGTCACCGCGGCGCGCCGCCCGCCGACCTCGACGCCGTGGCCGACTGCGCGCTCCGCCTCGGCGCGCTCCTGCGCGCCGATCCGCGCCTCGTCGAGATCGAGATCAATCCGCTGGTCGTCTACGCCAAAGGCGCGCTCGCCCTCGACGTGCTGATGCAGGTCGAAGAGCGATAACTCACTCCGCCGCGACCTGCGACGCGCTGCTTTGCGCCGAGACGATGTAATCCATCGCCGCCTGCACGCCGCCCTTCTTGTGCGGGATGCCGGCAAGCGACAGCGCCATCTCGGTCATCGCCAGCACGCCCATCATCCAGCCGTCGTTGACGTCGCCGAGATGACCGATGCGGAAATATTTTTTGGCGTAGGGACCGAAGCTGGCGCCGTACGAGATGTTGAATGTCTCCAGCGCCACATTGCGGAACGCGTCGGCGTCGTGGCCGTCCGGCAGCAGCACCGCCGTGATGGTCGGCGAATAATACTTTGCTTCGCGGCACAACACCTCGAGGCCCCAGGCGCGCACCGCGCGGCGCGTCGCCTCGCCGAGCCGGGCGTGGCGGGCAAATACGTTGTCGAGCCCTTCCTCGTGCAGCATGTCGATCGACACCGCGAGGCCCTGCAGCATCTGCGTCGCCGGCGTGTAGGGAAAGAAGCCGACTTTGTTCATGGTCAGCATGTCGTCCCACGACCAGAACGATTTCGGCAGCTTGGACGACTTCGCCGCGTGCAGCGCCTTGTCGCTGATGGCGTTGAACGACATGCCGGGCGGCAGCATCAGCCCCTTCTGGGCGCCGCCGACCGTGACATCGACGCCCCAGTCGTCGTGCCGATAGTCGGTCGAGGCGAGTGACGAGATGGTGTCGACCATCAGCAGCGCCGGATGGCCGGCGGCATCGATCGCCTTGCGGATCGGTTCGATCGGCGACAGGCACCCGGTCGCCGTCTCGTTGTGCAGGACGCACACCGCCTTGATGGTGCGCGCCTTGTCCTTGCGCAGATGGTCCTCGATCTTGGCGGCGTCGGCACCGGTGCGCCAATCGCCGGCGATGAATTCCGGCTTCAGCCCGAGCCGGGTCGCCATGTCTTTCCACAGCGTGGCGAACTGGCCGGTCTCGACCATCAGCACGCGGTCGCCGGGCGAGAGCGTATTGACCAGGGCCGCTTCCCAGGCGCCGGTGCCGGTCGCGGTGTAAATGATGACCGGATTGGTGGTCTTGAAAATCGTCTTGACGCCTTCGAGGCAACGCTTGGCAAGCTTGGCGAATTCCGGGCCGCGATGGTCGATGATCGGCGTGTCCATGGCGCGGAGCACGCGGTCGGGCAGCGGCGTCGGCCCCGGAATCTGCAAAAAATGACGCCCGGCGGCGCGCGAAGCATTCTGCGGCATTCCCAATACTCCTTTTGGAAGAATTTCGGTCGTGGCAGCGCCTGTACGGTGGCGCCAGCGGCGGCCGCTTGTGGGGTTGAATAGCGGATGCGAGATTGCGGTCAAGTGTTCTTCGTCGCCGTCGCCTGCGGCGAGGGAAAACGCCGGTTCGGAGAAAAATATTGCCCGTAACGCTGCACCCCGGCCTGGAACGCCGCCTCAAGGTGGAGTGCGTGGGCGAGGTCTATTTCGACCTCTTCGCGCGTGGGCGCTATGCCACCGACGCCTCCCATTACCAGATCATGCCGATCGGCGTGGTCGTGCCGCGCACGATAGAAGAAGCCGAACGCGCGATTGCGATCTGCCGCAGTGAAGGCGTGCCGGTAACGCCGCGCGGCGGCGGAACGTCGCAGGCCGGCCAGACCGTCGATCACTCGATCATCATCGACTGCTCGCGCCATCTCAACCGCATCGTCGAGGTCGATGCCGCCGGCCGGCGCTGTGTGGTCCAGCCCGGCATCGTACTCGACGAACTCAACCGCGCGCTCAAACCGTCGGGCCTCTGGTTCCCGGTGGATATCTCCACGGCATCGCGCGCCACCATCGGCGGCATGGCGGCGAACAATTCCTGCGGCGCGCGCTCGCTGCGCTACGGCAATACCCGCGAGAACGTGCTGGCGATCGACGCCGTGCTGGCCGACGGCAGCCGCGCGCATTTCGGCCGGATCGGCGACGCCAACACCGACGTGCCGACCGCGCTGCAGCGCGACCTGCTCGCCATCGCAGCGCGCGAAGCCGGCGAGATCGAGCGCCGCTTTCCAAAAGTGCAGCGCCGCGTCGGCGGCTACAATCTTGACGCGCTCACCCCCGGGCGCAACGACATCAATCTCGCGCATTTGTTGGTCGGCTCCGAGGGCACGCTGGCGTTTTCGACCGCGATCGTGCTGAAGCTGTCGCCGCTCCTTGGCCGGCGCGCGCTCGGCGCCTGCCATTTCGGCAGCTTTCACCAAGCGATGGCGGCGGCGCAGCACATCGTGCAGCTTGGCCCGATCGCGGTCGAGCTGATCGACCGCACCATGCTCGGGCTAGCCCGCGACATCGCCATGTATCGGCCGACCGTCGATGCGTTTCTGCGCGGCGATCCCGAGGCCATTCTGTTTGTCGAATTTGCCGAAGACGATTGGGATGAAAATCTGCGCCGGCTCGAGCGCCTTTCAGAACTCCTCGGCGATCTCGGCCTGTCGTGGGGCAACAGCGGCGCCAAATGGGGCGGCGTGGTCGAGGTGCTCGATCCTAAACTGCAGGCCGGCATAGGCGAGGTCCGCACCGCCGGGCTGAACATCATGATGTCGATGAAGGACGAGGGCAAGCCGGTGTCCTTCGTCGAAGACTGCGCCGTGCCGCTGGAAAATCTCGCCGACTACACGGCGCGGCTGTCCGCGGTGTTCGAACGGCACGGCACACGCGGCACCTGGTACGCGCATGCCGCGGTCGGCTGCCTGCACGTGCGGCCGGTGCTCAACCCTCGCCTCGACAAGGACGTGCGCGCCATGCGCGCCATCGCCGAGGAAGCATTCGCCATGGTGCGCGAATACAAGGGCTCGCATTCCGGCGAGCACGGCGACGGCATCGTCCGTTCGGAATTTCACGAGGTGATGTTCGGCAGCGAGCTCCTTCACGCCTTCGAGGAAGTGAAGGACCGTTTCGATCCGCACGGCCTGTTCAATCCGGGCAAGATCGTGCGGGCGCCGAAATTCGACGACCGCACTCTGTTCCGCTACGGGCCCGGCTACCGCGGCGAGGCAATGGCGACTGCGCTCGACTGGTCGGCCTATCCGGGCGCCGGCGGCGGTTTTCAGGGCGCGGTCGAGATGTGCAACAACAACGGCGCCTGCCGCGCGCTTGCCGGCGGCGTCATGTGCCCAAGCTACCGCGTCACCCGCGAGGAACGCGACTCCACGCGCGGCCGCGCCAACTCGCTGCGCCTTGCCATCACCGGCCAGCTCGGGCCGGACGCCTTCACCGCCGACGCGATGGCGGAAACGCTGAAGCTGTGCGTCTCCTGCAAGGCCTGCCGCCGCGAATGCCCGACCGGCGTCGACATGGCGCGCATGAAGATCGAGTTCTTAGCCGCGCGCGCGGAAAAGCGCGGCCTGTCGCTGCACGAAAGGCTGGTCGGCTATCTGCCGCGCTACGCGCCCTATGCGGCGAAAGTGCCGTGGCTGATGAATCTGCGCGACCGACTTCCCGGCGCGGCGAAGTTGTCGGAAGCGATCGCTGGATTCAGCGCGCGGCGCAAACTGCCGCAGTGGCGATCGGATTATTTCCCCGACGACGTTGCCGGCAAAACACCCTCCCCTGAAGGGGTGCAGGAAACAGACAGAGACATCGTCCTGTTCGCCGACACATTCAATCGCTATTTCGAACCCGAGAATATCAACGCCGCGGCTGCGGTGCTCGCAGCGGCCGGTTACGGTGTGCACTTCGTCGATCCACCCGACGGCAATCGCCCGCTGTGCTGCGGTCGCACCTTTCTCGCCGTTGGCAAGGTCGACGAAGCGCGAAAGGAAATGGAACGCGCGCTGGCCGCGCTCGCTCCTTTCGTTGCCGCAGGAATGCAGGTGATCGGGCTTGAACCGAGCTGCTTGTTCAGCTTCCGCGACGAAATTCCGGCTCTGGTCAAGAGCGACACCGCGCGTCTTATTGCTGGGCAGGCCGTGTTGTTTGAAGAATTTCTGGCTCGCGAGGCCACGGCTGGAAGGCTTGAGGTCAAGTTTCCGCCCATTGGCAAACAAGCTTTTCTGCACGGCCACTGTCATCAAAAGTCGTTTGACGCAATGCCTGCGGTTGAGGCCGCGCTCGGGCTGATCCCCGAGCTCAAGGTCGAAAAGATTGAGTCGAGCTGCTGTGGGATGGCCGGTGCTTTCGGCTACGACGCCGATGCCTTCGACGTGTCGCTCGCAATGGGCGAGCTGTCGTTGCTGCCTGCGGTGCGGAGCGCGCCGCCTGATGCTATCATTGTCGCTGACGGGACCTCGTGCCGGCAGCAGATCCGCGACGGCACCGGGCGTCAGGCAATCCATGTCGCGCGCGTGCTGGCAATGAGCCTCCAGCAGAATCAACGTCCAGCTTGAGCGACGCTACCGCTCCCCCTGCAGCGCGCTTTCGTGCCAGCGCCGCAGCGCCAGGTAATTGACCAGCGCCAAGGCGTAAAAGATCACGATGCCGGTGACCGAGAGCAGGATGAGGGCTGCGAACATGCGCGGAATGTTGAGGCGGTAGCCGGATTCGGTGATGCGGAAGGCGAGCCCGGAACCGGCGCCGGCGGAGCCCGCGGCGATCTCGGCGGCGACCGCGCCGACCAGGGAGAGCCCGCCGGCGATGCGCAGGCCGGCCAAGATGTAGGGCAGCGCCGACGGCAGTTTCAGATTCCACAACACTTCAAGCCGCGAGGCGCCGTAGAGCGCGAACAGATCGGCGAGATTGCGGTCGACCGAATTGAGCCCGAGCGTGGTGTTGGCGAGCACCGGAAAAAACGCCACGATCCAGGCGCAGACCAGCACCGCGGTCGGCTGCTGCAGATAAACCAGAAGCAGCGGCGCGATGGCGATCACCGGCGTGACCTGCAGGATGACGGCGTACGGATAGAGCGAGTATTCGACCACGCGCGACTGGTTGAACAAAACGGCGAGTCCCACGCCGCCCACGGCTGCGAGCAAAAAGCCTTCGACCGTCGTGGTCAGCGTCACCAGCAGCGATTGCCCCAAGAGGGCCCAGTCGGCGATCAGCGTGCGCCAGACCAGAACAGGGTCGGGCAGTACGTAGGGCGGAATGTGCCAGGCCCGCACCACCGCTTCCCAGATCGCGAGCCCGAGCGCCAGCACGATGACCGGCAGGACGACGCGCAGCGCGCGGTCGCGCCGCCCGCGCCGCGAAGAGGCCCGACTCATTGGCCGCCTCCTGCCATGGCGCGGCCGAGCGCCTCGGAGGCGCGGCGGCACAGTCCGGCATATTCGACCGAGGTGCGAAAATCGCGGCCGCGCGGATACGGCACATCGCTGGCCAGCTCGGTGACGATGCGGCCCGGCCGCGGCGACATCACCGCGATGCGGTTCGACAGATAGACCGACTCGAACACCGAATGGGTGACGAACACGACGGTGGTGCGCAGCGTCTGCCACATCTGCAACAGATCGTCGTTGAGCGCGAAGCGGGTGATTTCGTCGAGCGCCGCGAATGGCTCGTCCATCAAGAGCAGCTCCGGCTGGGTGACAAGCGCGCGGGCGATCGAGACCCGCATGCGCATGCCGCCGGACAATTCGCGCGGATAGGCGCGTGCGAACGCCTTGAGACCGACGCGCTCGAGCGCGGCCTCGACGCGCGCCGCGGCGTCGGCGCCGCGCGCGGCGGCAAACTTGAGCGGCAGCCGCACGTTGTCGCGCACATTGGCCCACGGCATCAGCGTCGGCTCCTGAAAGACGAAACCGATGCGGCTGCGCCGCTCGGCCTTTTCCGCACGCTCGGCCCACTCGACCACGCCTTCCGTCGGCTCGCTCAAGCCCGCGATGATGCGCAAAGCCGTGGATTTGCCGCAGCCGGACGGGCCGACGAGCGACACGAATTCGCCCTGCCGCACCTCGAAATCGAGCCCGGCCAGCGCCTGCGTGCCGTTCGGAAACGTCTTCGCGACGCCGCGCAGCGCAACGAGGGCGGACGATGAACGCGGCGCGGGAGCGGAGGACGCGGGCATGGATATCGATCGCCACAATTAGTTGTTCATTGTCATCACCCGCGAAAGCGGGTGATCCAGTATTCACGAACGCTTCATTGGTCCTCTGGCGTCTGTGGCTACTGGATGCCCCGCTTTCGCAGGGCATGACAACTCAAGATTTGCCGCCCTTGTTATCATCGATCACTCCTCGCCACCGCGGCGCGCACGTAGATTTTCCACCGGCCGGCGCGCGCGTCTGCCAGGCGGTAATCGGGACTTGCGGCAAACGGATCGTCGGCCCAGGCGCCATCCTGCGGCACCAGCACGATGACATCGCACCCGTACAGTCCGGCGAGATCGTGGACATCGTCGGGGCTGCCCTGGCCGGCAAAGATTTGCACGAATTGCTGGTTGATGGCTTCGCGCCGCCCCGCCGGCAGCGGCGCGAAGGCAAGCGCCAATTCGCGGCCGGCAAAGCACGAGTTGCGGTCGGCAAGAAGCGCCCACGAGATGTTCGCCGGCCACGGCGTCAGGTCCTTCAAGTAGAGCGGATTATTGGCGACGCGCGCTGTGATGCCGGCATAGCGGCGCACAGCGGCCCAAAGCTCCGGCGTTTGTGCAAAAATCTTACCGTCCGGCACCCTGTGGCCGCCGACATTGAGGCGGATCATCTTGGCGGTATCGGGCAAGCTCAGAACAAGTCCCGCCAGCGCCACGACCGCGATCAAGGAACGGCGCGGCAGCGCAACGATGCCGACTGCAGTAGCGACGATCAGCACCATGGCGGCCGGCAGCACGGCGCGCAACGCCAGATCGTTGTTGTCGCCGAGCGTGCTGGCGAGGAGCCACGACGCCGCAAGTCCGGCGCCGGCCAGGCAAGCCAGCCCGGCTACGACGATTTTAGCTTCCCGCTCCATGGCGCCGCGCCACAACAGCCACAGCGCGATGACACCGGACACAAAAGTGGCCGGAAACTCGATCGGCAATTCGATCAGCCAGTAGGCCGGCAGGTCGAGAATGCGCCGCAGCCGCTCGGGAAACAGATCGCCGAGCACCGGGAACGGGCGAATCACGATCGGGGTCGGATCCTGCCGCGCCGCAATCATCGCCACCTGATCGATGATAAACGGCGCCGCCAAGCAGGCGGCCAACACCGCGGCACCCATCATGGCGGCGACAAAGCGCAGCCGCCGGCCCGGCTCGATCGCGTTCAAAAAAAACGGCGCCGCCGCCACGGCGGCGAGCGCGAACGTGACGCCGCCCACATAGGTGGAGCTTTCGAATCCCGCAGCGACGGTCAGCACCAAACTCGCCAGCACGAGCAAGCTTGGCCGCTCGGCGCAGCGCGCGATCAAGATCATTGCCAGCAGAACGCACGACGCCGCCATCAGGTGCTGCGGCACCCAGGCGGCCTGAAACAGCCATCCGGCAAAGCCGGTGGGATAACGGAGGAAAGGAGTGAGCTCGTACGATCCAAACAGCCAGCCGAGGGTGGCGCGCAGCGAGGTCGCCACGGCGAGCGCAACGACCCAAATCGCGGCGACGGACCTGCGGCTCAGCCACACCGCAAGCGCCATCATCAGCGACAGCGAAGCAAACGCCGTGAACCAGGTCAGCCCGATATCGGCTTCCCAGCCGCTCACACCGAGCGGCAGCGCCAATTGCGCGGCGCTGAAGTGCCACAGGTAATAATAGGCCAGCCCGCCCGAGCCGCCCGGCCCAGCGAATACCGGATCGACCGGCGGCAGACCCTGCCGCATCATGGCGTCGATGATCGCAATCTTGGAATGGTCGAAGATCGGATCGGCGAGATAAACCGCAGCGCCGGAAAATTTCGGCAGGATCGCGATGGCCGGCGCGAGCGCCAGCACGGCCGCCGCCGCGTAGCTGCATACCGGAATCTTCGGCGCATCGGTCGCATCGTGCTTGATCGGCCGCCACACCAGCGATGCAGCGGCCGCGGCCACACACACCAGCGCAATCGACATGACCGCAGCCGGCGTGAAGCCGAGGCGAAAAAAAATCGGCAGCGTCGCGGCGCTGTGCACCGCCCAGCCCAGCACCGGCGCGGCGCCGAGCGCGAGCGTGCGCGGCAGCATAGGCCGCGCCAGCGCGTAACCGATGACGGACCAGAACACGGTCGCCACCACGGCGCACAGAACGGCATGAACAAGAGATGCCATGAGGGACGAACCGGCTGGCGGCGCGAGACTTATACAATCGCGTAGCCTTCGCCGGCGTGCGGTTCAATGCCTCAATACGCCTGTTCGACGTAGATCGGATCGACCGTGCCGTTCCACGGGCCGTGATATTTGTCCAGCAGATCCTCGGCGGGCGTTTTGCGGCGCGCCAGGCGGTCGTCGAGCACGTCGAGATAGCGGCTCTCGTCGCGGCCTGATGCATCGCGGCGATCGCGGCGTGCGAGCCCCGCGCGCGACAGCTTGACAACGTCGGCAGCAAGATCGGCAACGCTGCGGCCGCGAATTTTCGCGGCAAGCCCGAGCCTCGGCACTTCGTCGCGCAATTGCTGGCGCTCGGCCGCGCTCCAGTCCTTCACCAGATCCCAGGCGGCGTCGAGCGACACGTCATCATAAAGAATGCCGACCCACAGGGCCGGCAACGCCAGAAGATGCGGCAGCGGCCCGGAATCTGCGCCGCGCATTTCCAGATAGCGCTTAAGCCGCACTTCCGGGAAGATCGAGCTCAAGTGATTGGCCCAATCGGAGATGACGGCGCGGCCGTCGGCAATGCCGCGCAGTTTTCCGGCGAAGAAATCGCGGAACGATTTGCCGGCGACGTCGATATACGCGTCGCCGCGCTTGATGAAGTACATCGGCACGTCGAGCGCGTAGTCGACCCAGCGCTCGAAACCCATGCCGGGCTCGAAGACCCACGGCAGCATGCCGGCGCGGTCATTGTCGGTGTCGCGCCAGATTTCCGAGCGGAACGACAGGAAACCGTTCGGCTTGCCGTCGGTGAACGGCGAATTGGCGAACAGCGCCGTCGCCACGGGCTGCAGCGACAGCGATACCCGCAGCTTCTTGACCATGTCGGCTTCGGAAGCGAAGTCGAGATTGGTCTGCACCGTGCAGGTGCGGTACATCATGTCGAGGCCGAGCGTGCCGACCTTCGGCATGTAGGCGGTCATGATCTTGTAGCGGCCCTTCGGCATCACCGGCATGTCGGCGCGGGCCCAGTCGGGCGTCATGCCGATGCCGAGAAAGCCGAGGCGCAGCGGCTGCGCCACCTCGCGCGCGTCCGCCAGGTGCGTGGTGAGTTCACTGGCGGTTTGGTGCACATTATCGACCTGCGCGCCGGACAATTCGAACTGACCACCGGGCTCGAGCGTGATCGCGCCGCCGCCGTCCGCATCGAACAGGCCGATGATGTGCGGTCCCTCCATGATCGGCTGCCAGGCGAGCAGGCGCTGCATGCCTTCGAGCAGGGCGCGGATGCTGCGCGTGCCGTCGTAAGGCACGGGGCGATGATGCTCGCGCGTGAAGGCGAACTTTTCGTGCTCGGTGCCGATGCGGAATTCCGCCTTCGGCCGCACGCCCTGCTCGAGCCAAGCGACGAGTTCGTCCCGCCGCTCGATCGGCGTCAGGTCGATTTGATCACGCGCCATGCAGGGTCTCGGAAAAAATGGGCCGGCACATTACACGGCGCAAACCGCAAAGGCCATCGGGCTTACGCGCTCGATCGGGCAGCCGCCTTGGGCGCCTGCGGCGCAAATCGGCCATAAAAGGTGTGACCCTTTTTCGCCATGTCGACCAGGAGCTTGCAGGGTGCGAACCGCCCGCCATGGCGCTTGGCAAGGTCCCGGCACAGCGCCACAAACGCCGGCGTGCCCATACCGTCGATGTAGGAAATCGTACCGCCGGTGAACGGCGCAAAGCCGAAGCCGAGGATGGAGCCGACATCGGCTTCGCGCACGTCGGTGACCACGCCCTCCTCGATGCAGCGCGCGGTTTCCAGCGCCTGGATGGCGAGCAGCCGCCGCTTGAGCTCGGTCACATCGAGCTTGTCGGGATCGAGCTTTTGCGGCTGCAGATCGGCAAGGCCCGGCCACAGCCGTTTCGGGCCGTTCGCCGGGTAATCGTAAAAGCCCTTGCCGTTCTTGCGGCCGAAGCGGCCGCGCTTTTCCACCATCGCCTCGAGCAGCGCCTTCTGCCGCGGATCGACCGCGTCGGGCCCGAGGTCGGCTTCGGCGGCCTTGAGAATCTTCCAGGCGAGATCGACCGCGACCTCGTCATTGAGCGCCAGCGGGCCGACCGGCATGCCAGCCATGCGGCCGACGTTCTCGATCATCGCTGCGGGCACGCCCTCGCCGAGCATCAAATGGCCCTCCCGCAGATAGGTGCCGACCACGCGCGATGTATAGAAGCCGCGCGAATCGTTGACCACAATCGGCGTCTTGCGGATGGCGCGCACGTAGTCGAGCGCGACCGCGAGCGCCGCATCGCCGGTGTCGCGACCGCGGATGATCTCGACCAGCATCATGCGGTCGACCGGCGAGAAGAAATGAATGCCGATGAAGCGCGCGCGGTCCTTGAGCGCGGCGGCAAGCGAAGTGATCGGCAGGGTCGAAGTGTTGGAGCCGAAGATCGTGTCGTCGCCGATGACGTTCTGGGCGCGGCCGATCGCCTCCTCCTTGATCTTGCGGTCCTCGAACACCGCTTCGATGACGAGATCGCAGGCCTTCAGTTCGACGTAATCGGCGGTCGGCTGGATGCGCGCGAGGAGCGCGTCGCGCTCGGCCGCACTGGTTCGGCCGCGCTCGACTTGCGCGTTGGTGAGCCGCTCGGCGTGCGCCTTGCCCTTGGTGGCGGTTTCCGGATCGCGGTCAATCAACACGACGTCGAGGCCGGCGAGCGCGCTCACATAGGCGATGCCGGCGCCCATGAAGCCGGCGCCGAGCACGCCGATTTTCTGCAACGCGCGCTTTGCCACGCCCGCCGGCCGGCGCGCGCCTTTGTTGATCTCTTGGAGCGACAGGAACAGCGTGCGGATCATCGCCGCCGCCTCCCGCGACCGCAGGACTTTGGCAAAATATCGCGACTCGACCCGCAGCGCCTGATCCATCGGCAGCTGCAGGCCCTCGTAAACCACCTGCATGATGGCGCGCGCCGCCGGATAATTGTCGTAGGTCTCGCGGCGATAGAGCGCGTTGGCGGGCGTGAACACCATCATGCCGGCCTTGGAATGCACCGGGCCGCCGGGCAGTTTGAAGCCGTCGACGTCCCACGGCGCCTGGGCGCTGCCACCGTTGGCAAGCCAATCTTTAGCAGCTTTGATCAGCTCGGCCGGCGGCACCACTGCATCGACGAGTTTTTGCGCCTTGGCGCGCGCAACGTCGATCTGATCGCCCTTGAGCAGGAATTGCAGCGCTTCGGCCGGCGGCAGCATGCGCGCGACCCGCTGCGTACCGCCGCCGCCGGGAAACAGGCCGATCTTGATTTCCGGCAAACCGAACCGGGTCTTGGGATTGTCGGCGGCAATGCGATGATGGCAGGCCAGCGCCACCTCGAAGCCGCCGCCGACCGCCGTGCCGTTGAGCGCCGCGACCCACGGCTTGCCGCAGGTTTCGAGGCGCCGGCACAGCTGCGAAAATTTGCGGCTCTCGGCGAATAACAACGCGTTGGCGGCCTCTTCGCCTTCCTTCTCCACGGTCTCGACGAACAGCCGGTTCATGGTCTGCAGGATCGAAAGATCGGCCCCGGCGCAGAAGCTGTCCTTGCCGGACGTAATCACCACACCCTTCACCGCCGCATCGGCGGCGATTTGCTCGACGATCGCCGACAATTCCGCAGTCGTCGTCGCGTCGATGAGGTTCATCGAGCGCCCGGGCATGTCCCAGGTGACGAGCGCAATGCCGTCGGCGCCGACTTTGAGATCGAAATTGGTGAAGCTCATTTATAGGGCTCGCCGTTCTTGTGCAGAAAGCGCGCGCCGGCCTCATCCCGCACCAGCGATAAATCAACGTCCGGATAATGAGCACGCTCGTGCCGCGAGCGCGTGCCGATTTCCAGGTAGACGACATCCTGCGCCGAGCGGTTGACGAGCTGATGACCGTTGGCGACGTTGGCCTTGAAACCGGCCGCATCGCCCGGCTTGAGCAAGGTCTCGCCACCGTCCTCGATCAGCACCACTTCGCCCTGCACGACGTAGACCAGCTCGTCTTCCTGCTCGTGCCAATGGCGCAGCGCCGACGCGGCGCCCGGTTTCAGCGTCGTCAGATTGACGCCGAACTGGTCGAGCCCGACCGCGTTGCCGAGCCGCTTGCGCATGCGGCCCTCGACGCTGCGATTGAGCGGCGGCGGATAGCCGGTGCGCATGTCGGCCGGCAGATTGGCAATGTCGATCTTGGGCATGATGCGTTTCTCAGGATTGTCATCGTCCGCAGAGGTGAACAACGTGCCAGGCTAATTTAGATTTTGTTTCCCGGATGCGGCGCAGCGCGGAGCGGTGCACCGCTGATCCGGGACCTTCGCAAACTCGGAGTTTGTAACGATCCCGGGTCTGCAGCGCACCACTTCGCTCCGCTTCGTGCTGCGCTGCGCCCGGGAAACGTGATTGGTTATGCGCCCGCGCCAGGGCATTGGAGCTTACACCCGCTCGATGATCGTTGCGGTGCCCATGCCGGCGCCGATGCAGAGCGTGACGAGCGCGGTGCCGGCGCCGCGCCGTTCCAGCTCGTCGAGCACGGTGCCGAGGATCATGGCGCCGGTGGCGCCGAGCGGGTGGCCCATGGCGATGGCGCCGCCGTTGACGTTGACCTTGGCGAGGTCGAGATCGAACGCCTGCAGATAGCGCAGCACCACGGAGGCAAACGCCTCGTTGACCTCGATCAGGTCGATGTCGGCGAGAGTCATGCGCGCCTTTTTCAAGACCTTCTCGGTGACGTCGACCGGGCCGGTCAGCATCAAGGCCGGCTCGGAGCCGATATTGGCGAACGCCTTGATTTTCGCGCGCGGTTTCAGATCGGCGCGCTTGCCCGCCCGCGCATTGCCGATCAGCACCGCGGCGGCGCCGTCGACGATGCCGGAGGAATTGCCGGCGTGATGGACGTGTTTGATGAATTCGACCTCGGGATGCGCCTGCACGGCGACGGCGTCGAAGCCGCCCCTGTCGCCGAGCTCGGCGAACGACGGCTTGAGCGCGGCGAGCGACTGCATGGTCGTGTCCGGCCGCATATGCTCGTCTTTGTCGAGGATGGTCAGGCCGTTGACGTCCTTCACCGCCATGACGGAATTGGCAAAGCGGCCCTCCTGCCACGCCGTCGCGGCGCGCTTCTGGCTCTCGACCGCATAGGCATCGACGTCGTCGCGCGAAAAGCCATACTTCGTCGCGATCAGGTCGGCGGAAATGCCCTGCGGCAGAAAGTAATGCGCCACCGCAATCGACGGATCGACCGACCAGGCGCCACCGGCCGCGCCGATGCCGACGCGGCTCATCGATTCGGCGCCGCCGCCGATCGCCATCTCCTGCTGCCCGGCCATGATCTGCGCGGCGGCGAAATTGACCGCGTCGAGCCCGGAGGCGCAGAAGCGGTTGATCTGCACGCCGGCAACGCCGTTGCCGTAGCCGGCAACCAGAGCCGCGGTGCGCGCAATGTTGGCGCCCGCTTCGCCGACCGGATCGACCACGCCCATCACCACGTCGTCGACCCAAGCCGGATCGAGCGCGTTGCGGCTCTTGATCGCGCCGAGCGCCTGGCTTGCCAGATTGAGCGCGGTGACCTCGTGCAGCGAGCCGTCGACCTTGCCGCGGCCGCGCGGCGTGCGCACGTGATCGTAGATGAAGGCGTCGGACATGAGTGTCTCCGCGATGTCTTCGCGTAGCTGGATATCGGGCGGCGCGGGCGCAATACATCAGCGCCGCGCCGGCATACTAGCCAGCGGCGGCGACGTGGACTAGCCTCGACCGAGGGATCGCGTCGTAGGTCGCGTGATGGGTCGCGTTGACGGCAAAGTTGCGCTGATCACGGGCGGAGCATCGGGAATCGGCTTGGCCACCGCGCGCCTGTTCGCGGACGAGGGCGCCAAGGTCGTCCTGACCGACCGCGACAAAGCCGCCGCCGATGCGGCGCTAGCCACGCTTGCGCGACGCGTCAAATTTCACCTGCTCGACGTCACAAGCGAGGACCAGTGGATCGCGGTGACGGAGGCGGTGATAGCCGAATTCGGGCACATCGACGTGCTGGTCAACAGCGCAGGCGTGGCCTTGCTCAAGGACATCGAGGCGACGACGCTCGACGATTGGCGCACGCTGATGGCGGTCAATCTCGACGGCACATTTCTCGGCTGCAAGCACGCGGTGCGCGTCATGAAGGAGCGCGGCGGCGGCTCGATCGTCAACATGTCGTCGGTCGCCGGGCTGATCGGCAACGGCAATCTCGCCGCCTACAGCGCCAGCAAGGGCGGCGTGCGGCTCCTGACCAAATCGGTGGCGCTGCATTGCGCGCGCCAGGGCTACAACATCCGCTGCAATTCGGTGCACCCGTCGTTCGTCGAGACGCCGATGCTGCGGGGCATGATCGCGGCCGGCCGCGACCCGGCCAAGATGGAAGCCAATTGCGTAAGCGCCGCGCCGCTCGGCCGGCTGGCGCAGCCGATCGAAGTTGCGCGGACCATTCTGTTCCTGGCAAGCGACGAATCGGCGTTCACCACGGGGGCCGAGCTGGTGGTCGATGGCGGCCTCACCGCAGCCTGATTCATGCGGTGGCCTGAAGGCGTGTCCGGATCGCAACGATGAATCCCGTGAATCCTGTGCCGTCAAAAAAAGCCGTGAAGAAGCAGGTCCGGCTCGAGACCACACGATTTGTCGTGCGCAACGCGCGCGTCGAGGACGCCTCGGAGGAGTGGGGCCGATGGATGGCCGATGCCGAGGCCAGCGCCATGCTGAACGCGCCGCCGAAGGCTTTGAGCAAGGCCGAGGTCGAGGCCTACATCAAGATGTTCGATCAGTGCACGCACCTGTTGCTCGTGATCGTCGAAAGGGCCTCGGAAAAAGTGCTCGGCTGTTTTCGCATCGACATCGACGAAAAACTCGACCGCTTTCTGGTCAACATGATCGTCGGCGAGCCCGGCTACCGGCACAAAGGCATCATGAACGAGCTCACGGTGCCATTCCGCGACTATTTTTTCGACACGCTGGGACTCAAGACCATGCTCGGCATGGTGCTGTCGCACAACGAGCCGGTCATTCGTTATCTGAACAAGACCGGGCTCAATCTCGACAAGACGATTGAGCGCCACGTCAAATCGCGAGTGAGCGACGCCATGCTCGGCATGTGCTACTTCAGCCAGACGGCGGAAGCCTGGCGCGCCTGGAAACGCGATAATCTCGCGACGTTTCGGCAGGGCTAGGCTGGCAGAACGGCGCGGCGCCAGTCGCGCTTTATCGTCCGAACCAATTGAACCGATAATCGAGCGTGGCCTTCACGACCTCGATACTTTGATTGACCGTAACGGGAGCGGAGCCGCCGGTGCAGAAGCACCCCGCAACGGCCGGCGCCGTCAACGTCACGCTGTGATTGCCGAAGCCATAATGGTCATATTCGATTCCGGCGGACCAGTTGTCGGCAAACGCCCAGGTGAGGCCGACGCCGACGGTCCAGCCCGTATCGGTGTCGGTCCCCGACGCAACGCAAGGAGTGGCGGCCGAAAGAGTGGCACAGGCGCCGGCGCTGCTTCCCCACGCGAATAGCGGCGAGATGCTATCGCGGCTGTGCTCCCAGGCGACGCCGCCCTTGCCGTAGAGCATCCAGCGATCCCAGGCGTATCCGACGCGTCCGGTCACGCTCGCCAGCCAGTCGGTTTGGTCGCGCAGTGTGGCCGGCACTCCGGCTTTGCCGCCAAACAGCGGATCGCCGCCGAAAAACGCGTAAGGATTGCTCGTACTGCCGTCGTCGAGATTGGTCCAGGAGAAGTCGCCTGCAATGCCGGCGACCCAATTGGTGGCGAACTGATAATCGCAGCCGATTTGGCCGCCGCCGACAAACCCCGCGCCCTGATCGATGCCGACGCCGCCGCCGGTTGGAGCGAACAGGCCTAATCCGGAACCCGGGAAAGCAACATTGAACAGGTTATTCGGGTCGATGAAATTGGCGTGTCCCCAGTCGCCGCCGAGATGCCCGCCGATATAGCAACCGGTCCAGCTGAAAGGTCGGGCCACTACCGGCGGAGCCTTTAGCGGCATTTGCACCGGCGCCAAGTCGGCCGCGAACACCGGAGTGCTCAACGCCAAGGCGGTGGTAGCAAGAAGGATGCGCTTCATGGCTACGCCCCCGATACGCCGAGGGGTGACTATACGCCTGGTGCGGCCCTGCGTCTGTGGCGCCATGACAACAGTGCATGGAATTACGCGGCGCCGGTTCCAAGCCACGGATTAAGCCGGGCTCGCGAGAAATGTCGGCGCCCGAACACAGCGATAATGTCGGCGCCCGAACACAGCGATAATGTCGGCACCGCCGCGCCTTAACCGCCTGTTTACCCTATTCCTTAACATTCGCCGGCAGGGGCAGCAGAGGGACCGCGCCGCCCGCGTCGTCCGTTTCCGAGCGCCGGCTCGAGAGCGGGCAAGGCCGCCCCTCTGGTTTGGGCGCGAGAATGAAACCTGGCGGTCCGTGGAATTTTCGAGGTCTCCGTCCGCGCGCGCGCGAGGCTGCCCTCGATGCCGCACGGCAGTCCGGCATGTCGGTCGGCGAATGGCTCAACAGCGTCGTCGAGCGCGATGACGACGACGATGAGATGGACGAGCGGCAGCGCCGCCAGCATCGCCGCGAGGCGACCGGGACCGGCGCGCCACATCGCCGCCATGGCGGTCCTTATCGCGAAACACACGTCAGCGACCGCAGCGAGCCGCGCCACGATCCGGCGGGCGAAGACAACCGCGAACGCCATCCGCGTCTCGATCCGGACATTGTGCGTCAGCGCGAACGTCACGCCGGCCGCGATGAGCAGCGCGAACCGCGCGAGGAGCCGCGGCGCAGCAGCGAACTCGACCAGGTCAACGACCGGCTCGACAAGCTGTCGCAGCAATTGGAGCGGCACCGCAACGAACGCGACAGCGCGCAGCGCCGCGACGAATTCGATCAGGTCAACGAGCGCCTAGACAAGCTGTCGCAGCAATTCGAGCGGATGGTACGCGCCGATGCCGTCCGGCTGGAAGCGCCGGCGGCGTCGAACACACCGAGCGAACCGCGTGAGCCGGCGCTGAACACCGCGCTGCCACCGCCGGGACGAGCCGACGCCGCGCCACACGAGGCGCCGGCAGCACCGAACACGCCGAGCGAACCGCATGCGCCGCCGAACAGCGCACCACCGCCGCCCGCGCGCACCGAGGCCGTACAGCGCGAAACGCCGGCCGCGGCGAACACACCGACCGAGCCGCTTAAGCCAGCGCTACGCGCCGTAGCACCGCCGCGCCGACGCACCGACCCGGAACTCGCGCTTTCGATCGATGAGGCCGTCGCCGAGATCGCCGCGCGGCAGCGCGTGCTTGACGGCGACGAGACTGTTGCAGGAGGAGCCTCGGGTGCGCCGCCCGTAGCCGAGCCCACGCCAACGGTCGACTTCAGCAGTCTCGAGAGCCAGCTGCGTGAGATCACAAAGTGCATCGAAGCCTTAAAGCCGTCGAGCGACGTCAGCGATGCGATCGGGGCATTGCGCGGCGATCTCGCCGAGATCAGCCGGCAGCTCAACGAGGCGCTGCCGCGCCGCGCCGTGGAACCGCTCGAAAGCGAAATCAAGGCGCTGGCGGAGCGCATCGATCACAGCCGGCAGACGGGCGTCGATCCCAACGCTCTGGCCGGCCTCGAACGCGGATTGGCCGAGGTGCGCGAAGCGCTGCGCGGGCTGACGCCGGCGGAAAACTTGGCGGGCTTCGGCGAGGCGGTCAGCGCGCTTTCCCAGAAGGTCGACATGATCCTGGCGCGCGACGATCCCGCGGCGCTGCAGCAGCTCGAAGCGGCGATCGGCGGATTGCGCGGAGTGGTGTCGCATGTCGCCTCGAACGACACGCTGACGCGGGTCGCCGAAGACGTGCGCGCGCTCGCTGCGCTGGTCGACGGCATCGCCAATAACGCAGCGACCGGCCACGCGCTTTCGGCGCTGGAACAGCGCATCGACACGTTGGCGGCGGCGCTCCAAGCGTCGAGCGAGGCCAGCCAGGCGGTGCCGCGCGACCTGGAAAAGCTTCTGGCCGGCCTGATCGAAAAATTCGAATGGGTTCAGCTTACCCATACCGATCATGCGGCGCTGGCGCATCTGGAAGACCGCATCGCCATGCTGGTGAAGCGGTTCGATACGTCCGAGGCGCGGCTCAACCAGCTCGAAGCGGTCGAGCGCGGCCTGGCCGACCTGCTGGTGCACGTCGAACAGATGCGCGATTTCGATGCCGACGCTGCGCGGACGGCGCGGCTTGCGCCGGCGCCCGCCGCCGTGCCCGCGATCGAACACGATGTCGTCGAGATCGAACAAAGCGACCGTCGCGCCGAGAATTCGCTGCAAGCCGTGCACGATCCGGCCGAGCACGTCGAGCATTGGGCTGCGATCGAAAGCAATTTGTACGACACTGCGCCGCCGCCAGGCGGACATGCCGCCGCTGAGACACCGACGTTCTACGAGACCCCGCTCGCGCCGAAGGCCGCCGCGCTGGACGAAATAATTCCTGCAGTCCTCGCAGCGACGCCGCTGCCCATCGAAGCGGCGCCCGCCGCGATTGTGCCCCTGGCATCGCGGCCGCCCGCCGCACCACCGCCCGCGCGGGCGCCGATCGATCCGACTTTGCCGCCAGATCATCCGCTGGAGCCCGGCTCTGCCGGCACACGCTCGCGGCTGAGCGCATCGGCGGCCGAACGCGTCGCGGCGTCGGAAGCTGTCGTCGCGTCGACCAAGCCACCGGTCATTGCCGATGCCGAACGGCCGAATTTCATCGCCGCAGCCCGCCGCGCCGCGCAGGCCGCCGCCTGGGAGCCGCCCGGCGCCAAAGCCAAGACCGAGCCGTCAAGCGCCGATCAAAAGGCGGGGCCGAGCAAGCTCTCGCAACGACTGCGCAAGCTGGTAATGGCGGGCAGCGCGCTGCTGATCGTGGTCGGTTGCTTGCGCATCGCCATTCGGCTGTTCGATGACAACCACGCTGTCAGCGGCGCCGCGCCGGTGCAGTCTGAAAACGCCGCAGCCCCTGCGGCGCCGGTACGCGCTCCGATCGCGCAACAAGCTCCGCCGGCAAGCGGTCCGGCTGCGGCTGAACCGCCCCTGCAGCTGCCCAATCCGAATGACGCCGCCGCGCCGCAACCCGAGCCGGACCCGGCGCCAGTCAAAGCCGGCAAGCCGCCACACCAATCGCTGCTGCAAGACAACGAGCGCGCAGCGACGGCGGGTGCAACAAAAACGGATGGCGGACAACCGGCGGCGAACGCACTGCCGCTGTGGGCCACGCCCGATATTACCGGCACGCTGCCGCGTGCGGCGGCCGCCGAAAATCAGCGTGCACCGGCGGCTGCGGCAGCAGCCGCGAGCGACGACAAATTGCCGGCAGCGATCGGCGATCAGGCGTTGCGCACGGCGGCGCTCGGCGGCGATCCGGCCGCGGCCTATGAGGTGGCGACGCGTTTTGCCGAAGGCCGCGGGGTGCCGCAAAACCAGGTCGAGGCCGCGCACTGGCTGGAGCGCGCCGCCAAGCAGGGCTTGGCGCCGGCGCAATTCCGCCTCGGCGGGCTCTATGAGAAAGGGACCGGCGTCAAAAAGGATCTGAGCAGAGCGCGCGACCTCTACCTTGCCGCCGCCCAGAAGGGCAACGGCAAGGCCATGCACAACCTCGCGGTGCTCTACGCCGAAGGCATCGACGGCGCGCCCGATTACACGAACGCCGCCGTGTGGTTCCGCAAGGCCGCCGACCACGGGCTGCGCGACAGCCAGTATAATCTCGGCATTCTCTATGCGCGCGGCATCGGCGTCGGCCAGAACTACGCCGACTCCTACAAGTGGTTTGCGCTCGCCGCCAATCAGGGCGACCACGACGCCGCAAGCAAGCGGGACGATGTCGCCAGCCACCTCGACGCGCAATCGCTCGCTGCCGCGCGCCTCGCCGTGCAGAATTTTGCACCCGCGCCGCAGCCCGACGATGCCGTCAACGTAGCTACCGCGAACGCATGGCAGTCCGCCGCGAGGCCGCAGCATCCGGCAAAAGCGAAGTAATTCCGGTCAATCCGGCAGGCAGCGCGCAGCGGCAACGGCGTAGAGCCGGCGCGCGCCTAGCATGTGCGCGGTGAACGGGCGCGCACCGAACAATGCCGCGAAGGCGCGGTCGCGCACGTTGAGGCCGCCCGCATAGGCGCCAAACGCCGGCATGACCAGACGCTCGCCATCGCTGACAAAGCAGCGCCGGCTCACCGCGTGACCGCGCCGCGCCAGGCGTGCCAACGGATGCAAATGGCCGGCAATCTCGCCCGCCTGCGGCTCCTTCGCCGGCTCGTGGCGGAACGTGAATGGCCCCAGCGCCAACGTGGCGACGAAATCGCCGCCGATGTTTTCGGCCGGATCGGGATCGTGATTGCCGGCGACCCACAGCCAGTCGCGGCCGCGCTGCAGCGCCACGAGCGCGGCGCGGTCGCGATCGGTCATGCGCGCCGGCCCGTCGCCGTCATGAAAATTATCGCCCAGCGCGATGATGCGTCGGGGCGCGTAGTGCGCGATGAGCAACGCCAGCCGCGCCAAAGTCTCTGCGGTATCGTACGGCGGCAGCAACACGCCGCGCGCGGCGAACGCCGAACCTTTTTCCAGATGCAGATCGGCGGCGACCAGGAGCTTTTCTTCCGGCCAATAGAGCACACCGGCCGGATCGGCGTGGAACGCGATACCGAGCAGCAAAATCTCCGCCCGTGACGCTCGCTGTTCCCCTACCCCTTGTGGGGAGGGGATAGGGGTGGGGGTCGTGAGGCGAGGCAACGCCGTCGCCGCCTGCGCGTGAGCTCCCGACCCCCCTCCCCGGCCCTCCCCCGCAAGGGAGGAGGGAGCGCGCTGCGAAAGCGGCGAAGACTGAGCTTTTGCAGAAAAGCCCCTCACTGCATCGCCTCCTTCACCAGCTCGTCGGCCGCCTCGGCGAGCAGCGCGTCGGCGGCTTCCCCGCAAACCGCCTCGCGGCCGATTTCGAGCATGACCGGAACGGCGAGCGGCGAGACATGGTCGAGCGCTTTATGGACGATTCGGCCGGCAATGCGCGAGAGCATTTCGGCAAGCCGGCGCACGTCGAGCAATCCGGTGGCCGCGTCGGCGCGCGCGGCGCGCAACAGCACGTGGTCGGGCTGGTGGCTACGCAGCACGTCGTAGACGAGGTCGGTCGAGATCGTGACCTGGCGGCGCGATTTTTCCTGGCCCGGAAAGCGCCGCTCGATCAGGCCGGCGATGATCGCGCAGTTGCGGAAGGTGCGCTTCATCAACGCCGATTCGGCGAGCCAGGCTTCGAGGTCGTCACCCAGCATGTCCTGATCGAAGAGTTCGTCGAGGCGCAGCAATCCGCCGCCGATGCGCGCCGCCACGTCGCCGAGGCCCCAGACCGCGAGCGCATATTCGTTGGCGACAAAACCCATCGGCCGAAGCTGCGCCCGCTCCAGCCGCCGCGTCAGCAGCATGCCCAACGTTTGATGCGCGAGCCGGCCCTCGAACGGATAGCAGACGAGATAATGCTTGTTGGCGCGCGGAAAAGTTTCGACCAGCAGCTCGCGTTGGCCCGGCAGCTGCGAGCGCCATTCCTGAATTTCCAGCCACTCGCGCACCTGCGCCGGAAGCTGCCGCCAGGTTTGCGGATGCGAGATGATGCCGCGCACGCGCTCGGCGAGATAAGTCGACAGCGGAAATTTGCCGCCCTCGTAGGCCGGCACCTTGGGATCCTCGGCCGTGGCGCGCGAGACGTAAACCTCGTCCTCGACCAGCGCCTCGTATTTCAAAATCTCGCCGGCGAACACGAACGTGTCGCCCGGCACCATGGTCTCGACGAAATATTCTTCGACTTCGCCGAGCAGCCGGCCGCCGCGCGGAATGACGTTGGACGCGCGCGAGCGCACCAGCCGCACTTTGAGCATGTCGGCCTCGACGATGGTGCCGACATTGAGCCGGTAGCGCTGCGCCACGTTGGGATTGGTGATGCGCCAGCGTCCGTCCTTGCCCTGCCGGATGCGGGCGAAGCGGTCGTAGGCTTTGAGCGCATAGCCGCCGGTGGCGACGAAATCGACCACGGCATCGAAGTCGGCGCGCGTCAATGCCGCATAGGGCGCGGCGCTCGCGACTTCGGCGTAAAGCGCGTCGGCCAAAAACGGCTCGCCGCAGGCGCAGCCGAGCACGTGCTGGGCCAGCACGTCGAGCCCCCCGGTGCGCGGCGCCGGCGTGTCCTGCGCGTTCTCGGCGATGGCATCGAGCGCGGCGCGGCATTCCAGCACTTCGAACCGGTTCGCCGGGATGAGCACGCCCTTGGATGGCTCGTCCATGCGGTGATTGGCGCGGCCGATGCGCTGCAGGAGCCGCGACGCGCCCTTCGGCGCCCCGACATTGATGACGAGATCGACGTCGCCCCAATCGACGCCGAGGTCGAGCGAGGAGGTGCACACCACGGCGCGCAGCCGGCCGCTTGCCATCGCCGCTTCGACCTTGCGGCGCTGCGCCACGTCGAGCGAGCCGTGATGCAGCGCGATGGCGAGGTTGTCGTCATTGATGTGCCAGAGATCCTGGAAAATGCCTTCGGCCTGGCTGCGCGTATTGACGAAGACGAGCGTGGTGCGGTGCGCTTTGATGAGCGCGTACATTTCGGCGAGCGCGTAACGCGACGAATGGCCGGCCCAGGGCACGCGTTCGCGGCTATCCAGCATCGATATATCGGGCGCCGCGCCGCCTTCGGCGACGATGAGATCGGCGCGGTTTTCTCCGTCGCCGCCGCCGCGCTGCGGCACCATGAAGCGGCACAGATCGTCGGGCTCGGCGACGGTTGCGGAAAGCCCGACACTGGTGAGATTCGGCGCCAGCCGGAACAGCCGCGCTAGGCCGAGCGACAATAAATCGCCGCGCTTCGATGTCACCAGCGCATGCAATTCGTCGAGAATGACGCGCTTGAGCGAGCCGAACAGATAAGGCCCATCGGCGGACGCGAGCAGCAGCGCCAGCTGTTCGGGCGTGGTCAACAAAATCTGCGGCGGATCACGGCGCTGGCGCTGGCGCTTCGAAGTCGGCGTGTCGCCGGTGCGCGTTTCGATCCGGATCGGCAGGCCCATTTCGGCGACCGGCGTTTCCAGATTGCGCGCGATGTCGACGGTGAGCGCCTTGAGCGGCGAAATGTAGAGCGTATGCAGCCCGCCCTCGCGCCGCAGGTCGCGGCCAGTGCTCCTCAATCCTCCCCGGCTTGCGGGGGAGGTCGCGAGCGAAGCGAAGCGGGTGGGGGCCAGTGCATCGGTGCCGTGGCGCTCGCTGGCCCCCTCCCCGGCCCTCCCCCGCAAGCGGGGGAGGGAGTTGCCGCTCAGCTCGACCAGGCTCGGCAAAAATCCGGCCAGCGTCTTGCCGCCGCCGGTCGGCGCGATCAGCAACGCCGAGCGGCCGGCGCGCGCCTTGGCCAGAAGCTCGAGCTGATGCGCCCGCGGGGTCCAGCCGCGCGCCGCGAACCAGCGCGCGAAGCGCTCGGGCAGGATCATGCCGCGGTCGAGAACGGTCACAGGCTGGACCTCGCGGCCGCCCGTCTCGCGGTCGAGGGTTGCGCCACGACGACAAGGCTATCGACCGGCACGTCCTTCTCGCTGCGCACGGACTCTCGTTCACGCAGCGCCACCGTGAGCGCGGCGTTGTGCAGCACGTTGCGTACATAATCTTCGCCGTGCGCATAGCGCAGCGTCGGCAACAATTTCACGCCATCGCCTGCATGCGTCTCGACGGTGAATGCAAAGATGCCGTCTGGCACCAGCACGCGGGCTACCCGCGCGACGACCGGCACAAGATCGTTCAAATAAACGAACACATCTGCAGCGACGACAAGCTGATAAGCTGCGTGACGCGCGGCCTCCTGATCGAGCGCATCGGCGATATCGGCGGCTTCGAGCCGATCATAAATGGCTTTTGCGGACGCCTGAGTGATCATTGCGGGCGACAGATCTATACCGACCAGATGCTCGACGAACGGTCGGAACGCGACGCCCGCCAGACCGGTGCCGCAACCGAGATCGAGCATGGCGCCAAAGCGCATCTCCCGGCCCGCCGCATGCACAACCTGCTCGACGGCGTCGCGCAGCAGTGCCGGCGCCCGATAACGCAAATGCTCGAGCAGCGCGTTGTCGTAGCGCTCGGCATATTGATCGAACAGCCGGCGCACATAGGCCGCGGTCATCGCCGGCGCACCTTCGCCGGCGCCGAGCCGAACGAGCTGCAGCCGGGCGCCATGATAATCGTCGGGATCGAGACGACGCGCGTTGTCGAACGCCGCGATCGCCGCGGCGCGCTCGCCGAGCCGGTCGCGGATGGCGCCGAGCGCGAACCAAGCGGTGGCGAAGCGCGGCGCCAGCTCCACGGTCTGCGCCAAAATATCGGCGGCACCGGCAAAGTCGCCGCGCGCCGCATGGTCGAGCGCCCATTTGTAGCGGCGGTCGGCGACCAGATCACCGGAAGAGACAAACAGCGGGCCGGTATCGGTCATCACACGTCATTCCGGGGCGCCGCGAAAGCGGCGAGCCCGGAATGCATAACCACCGCCGGCGATGTATTGCAAAGACCGGGATTATGGATTCCGGATAGCGGCTACGCGGCTTCCGGAATGACTATGTATGTCCCATGCGTCCTGAGGACATTTTGGCACTGACGCCCGCCGGCTTGTGCTGCAGGTGCGGCGGCTTTCATATCGACCCGACTCGGCCGGTCGAGCGGGCGCTGATCACGCACGCCCATTCGGACCACGCCCGCGCCGGCCACGGCGCAGTGCTGGCGACGGCGGAGACGCTCGATCTGATGCGGCTGCGCTACGGCGACAACTTTGCCGGCACCACGCAGGCAGTGCGCTATGGCGAGAAGCTGACGCTCGACGGCGCCGCGGTGACCTTCCATCCCGCCGGCCACGTGCTCGGCTCGGCGCAGATCGCGGTGGAAGCCGGGGGCCTGCGCATCGTCGCCTCCGGCGACTACAAAAACGTGGCCGATCCAACCTGTGCGCCGTTCGAGCTCGTGCCATGCGACGTGTTCATCACCGAGGCGACGTTCGCGCTGCCGGTGTTTCGGCACGGCGATCCGCGCGAGGAGATCGGCAAGCTGTTGCGCTCGGTCGCGTTGTTTCCCGAGCGCGCGCATCTGGTCGGCGCCTACTCGCTCGGCAAGGCGCAGCGCGTCATCGCGCTGCTTCGCCAGGCCGGCTACGAGGCGCCGATTTATCTGCACGGCGCGATGGAGAGCATTACCCGCTACTATGAAAGCCGCGGCATCGCGCTCGGCGAGCTGCGCCCGGCGCGCGGTGCCGCCAAGGCCGAGCTCGCCGGCGCCATCACGCTCTGCCCGCCGTCGGCGCTGGCCGATATCTGGACGCGCCGCTTTCCCGATCCGGTCACCGCGTTCGCCTCGGGCTGGGTGCGGGTGCGCGCGCGGGCGCGTCAGCAGGGCGTGATGCTGCCGCTCGTGATCTCCGATCATGCCGACTGGGACGGCCTCACCGCCATCGTCGCGGCGACCGGCGCCGGCGAGATCTGGGTGACGCACGGCCAGGAGGATGCACTGGTGTATTGGTGCGGCACGCGCGGGCTTAAAGCGCGGCCGCTCGATATCGCCGGCTATGGCGCCGAGGACGAAGGTTTGGAAGGCGCGGAGCAAGGCGAAGCCACATGAAACGCTTCGCCGAACTGTTGGATCGCCTCGCTTACGAGCCAGCGCGCAATGCCAAACTGCGGCTGATGACTGAATATTTCCGCGCGACCAAAGATCCCGAGCGCGGCTGGGCGCTCGCGGCGCTGACCGGCGCGCTGAGCTTCCAGCACGCCAAGCCAGGCTTGATCCGCAACCTGATCGCCGAGCGCACCGACCCGGTGCTGTTCGGGCTGTCGTACGATTACGTCGGCGATCTCTCCGAAACCGTCGCGCTGATGTGGCCGTCGCCGCTCGCACAGCGAACTCCCTCCCCCCTTGGGGAGAGTTGGGTTGGGGGGTCGGGAGGTGACGCGAAAGCGTCAACGGCGGCAGAGCGCGCCTCTTCGGTTTTCGCTGACCTCTCGACCCCCACCCCTATCCTCTCCCCACAAGGGGAAGGGGAACAGCAATCGTCGGGCGAACTAAAACTCACCTCCGTCATCGAAACGCTGACCACGCTCGGCAAGGCGCAATTGCCGCGCCAGCTGGCGCATTGGCTCGATGCGCTCGACGAGACCGGGCGCTGGGCGCTGATCAAGCTCGTCACCGGCGGGTTGCGGGTCGGGGTTTCGGCGCGGCTTGCCAAGACCGCCGTGGCGGCGCTCGGCGCCAAGGACGCGCAGGAGATCGAGCTGATGTGGCCGGGACTGGCGCCGCCCTACATCGAATTGTTCGCCTGGCTCGAAGGCCGCGCCGAAAAACCTGCAAGCGGCGATCCGGCGCCGTTCCGGCCGCCGATGCTGGCGCAGGCGCTCGACGAGCCCGATCTCGCCGCGCTCGATCCAGCGGACTTTTTGGCGGAATGGAAATGGGACGGCATTCGCGTGCAGGCGGTCGCCGCGGCTTCGCCTGCGGCTCCCGATCAACCCCCACCCTTTCCTCCCCCGCATGCCGGGGAGGGTGGGGTGGGGGCAAGGCGGCTTTATTCGCGCACCGGCGAGGACATTTCCAAAAGCTTTCCGGATCTCCTCGAGGCGCTGCGTCTGCCGGGCGCGATCGACGGCGAGCTGTTGATCAAACGCGGCGGGTTGGTGCAGTCCTTCAACGTGCTGCAGCAGCGACTCAACCGCAAAACCGTGACGCCGAAACTGATGGCGGAATTTCCCGCGCACCTGCGCGCCTACGACCTGCTCGCCGACGGCGACCAAGATTTGCGCGGGCTGCCATTCGCGGCGCGCCGCGGGCGGCTTGCGGACTTCGTCGCGCGGCTCAACGACGAGCGCATCGACCTGTCGCCGCTGGTCGCATTCGCGACCTGGGACGACCTCATCGCCGCCCGCAAAAATCCCGCAGCGGCCGGAGCGGGTCCCGACGCCGCGGCGGTCGAGGGCGTCATGCTCAAGCGGCGCGAGGCGGCCTATCTGCCGGGCCGGCCGAAAGGCCCGTGGTGGAAATGGAAGCGCGATCCATTCATCATCGACACCGTGCTGATGTACGCCCAACGCGGCCACGGCAAGCGCTCGTCGTTTTACTCCGACTATACGTTCGGGGTGTGGACCAAAGGGGAGAGCGGCGACGAGCTGGTACCGGTCGGTAAGGCGTATTTCGGCTTCACCGACGAGGAGCTGGTGCAGATCGATCGCTACGTGCGCCGCAACACCATCGAGCGGTTCGGCCCGGTGCGCGAAGTGGTGCACGAGCCCGACCGCGGCCTCGTCCTCGAAGTCGCGTTCGAGGGCCTGCAGCGCTCGACCCGGCACAAATCCGGCGTGGCGATGCGGTTTCCGCGCATCAACCGGCTGCGCTGGGATAAGCCGCCCGGCGAGGCCGACCGCTTGGAGCGGCTCGAGGCGATGATCGCGCGCATCGACGAGGGGCGAGCCCTTTGAGAAAGCGGCGCAAGGCCCAATCCATCCGGGTCACGCTGCGACGCGCCCGCCAGCGCGACCTTGCGGCGCTGGTCACCTTGGAACTGGCAGTATTCAAGACCGATATCGTCTCGCGGCGCAGCTTCCGTCACTTCATTGCGTCGCCCCGCGCGTCACTGCTCGTCGCCGAAGAGTGGGGCGGACTCGCGGGCTACGTGCTCGTGCTCTACCCGCCGCACTCCAAGCTCGCGCGACTCTACTCCATCGCGGTGGCGCCGCACGCCGGCGGACGCGGCCTCGGGCCGCGCCTGTTGGCGGCGGCCGAAGCGGCGGCGAAACGGCGTGGCCGCCGGGCGATGCGGCTCGAAGTCCACGTGCGCAACAAACGAGCCATTGCGCGTTACGCAAAGTCGGGCTATCGGCTGTTCGGGAAGCATCGCGACTATTATGACGACCGTGGCGACGCGCTGCGCTTCGAGAAGCCGCTGGGACGTTCCGTAAATCCCGACTGACTCCCGTGGACGAATCGGTTTTGATGGTGGACATCGCTGACGGCGCAGTCGCCAAGCGTTCCGCTTCTGGCTATGACGATTCCCGCCGTACCTGACTTGCACGCATGATCGGCCCAATAAATTTTGGCATCGCTGCAGAGGGGACCCGCCCATGACCGGCTGGGTCATCCTGGTCGACCAGTCGCGCGACCTGCCGAACGCCGAGACGCCGCACAAGGTGATCACCACCAGCGACTACCTGGCGCGGCCGCGGCTGTTCGACATGGGCCGGCCCAAGCTGGTCAATCTCGCCCGTTCCTATGCCTATCAGTCGAAGGGCTATTACGCCTCGCTGCTCGCCGAGGCGCGCGGCCATCGCGTGGTGCCGACAGTCGAGACCATGCTGGAGCTGCGCGAGCAAAAGCTCTACGAGCACGCGCTGCCGGAGCTCGAGGACGAGCTGAACCGCTGCGCGCGGCGGGCCGATTTCCAGCCCGACGGGGAACTGAAGCTTCTGGTCTGCTTCGGCATCGCCCGCGACCCGCGTTTCGAATCGTTCGGCCGGCTGTTGTTCGACTGGTTCCGCTGCCCGGCGCTGGAAGTGATCGTCGACCAGGGCGAGTGGCTGACCATCGACCGCATCCGGCCGCGCAACATCACCCGGCTCGCCAACGGCGAGGGCGAGTTTTTCCGCGAGTCGTTGCATAACCACACCAAGCGCGAATGGCGCGATCCCAAGGCGCGCTCCGTCGCCAAGTACGACCTCGCGGTGCTGTACGACCCGAACGAGAAAATGGCGCCGTCGTCGCCGGTCTCGATCAAGCATTTCGCCCGCATCGCCGACAAGCTTTCGGTCGACGTCGAGCCGATCACCAAGCGCCAGCTCGCCGAGCTTGCCGAGTTCGACGGCCTGTTCATCCGCGAGACCACCTCGATCGACAATCACACCTACCGCTTCGCGCGGCGCGCCTGGCAGGAGGGCATGCCGGTCATCGACGATCCGATCTCGATGATCCGCTGCACCAATAAGGTGTTCCTGATGGAGCTGTTGCAGCAGAACCAGGTGCCGACGCCGCCGACCGTGATCCTCGCCGAGGACACCGACCTCGCCAAGGCGATCGACGAACTGGGCCTGCCGCTGGTGGTGAAGATTCCCGACGGCTCGTTCTCGCGCGGCGTGCACAAGATCGAATCGGCCGCCGAGTTCAAGCGCATCTGCGACGAGCTGTTCGAGGAAACCGACCTCCTGCTCGCGCAAAAATTCCTGCCGACCGAGTTCGACTGGCGGGTCGGCGTGCTCGCCGGCGAGCCGCTGTTCATCTGCCAGTACCGCATGGCGCGCGGCCATTGGCAGGTGGTGAAATACCGGGCCGACGGTTCCCCGCGCGAAGGCGGCTTCCGCGCCTTCGACATCGATCAGGCGCCGCACGACGTGATCGAGACCGCGGTGCGCGCCGCCCGCCCGATCGGCGAGGGCTTCTACGGCGTCGACCTCAAGCAGACCGACCACGGCCTCGTGGTCATGGAGGTCAACGACAATCCGAATCTCGAACACGGCATCGAGGACGCCGTCGGCAAGGACGAGGTCTGGACGCGGCTTTTGCGCTGGTTCATCGACCGCTTCGAGCAGTAGGCCCGCAGCGGTCCGTAGCCGCTGGCTTATTCATAAAAGCACCCTCACCTCTTATGTGGTATGGTAAGCTGCGAGACGGTCTTTAAGGAGTCTCGCTGCAGGACGTTGGGCGGTACGGATGAACGTCAACGCACCCACGCGGCAGTATCCGGGGACCATGGACGTGAGCGAGTTCATGGCCTTTCTCGAGATGCGACCGAAAGAAGAGCGGTGGCACCTGATCGAGGGCTTCGCCGTGATGATGGCTCCGCCGAGCTTGGCGCACCAACGGATTGCGCTCAATCTTTGTGAGCTTCTCAATCGCGAGTTCATGGCGCAAGGCCGCAGTCTTTACGCCTATCACGAAATCGCCATACGGCTCCCGGGCGTGATCAACTTTCAGCCGGAGCCCGATGTCGTCGTCGCATCGAATATGGCCGGCTATGAGTCCTTCGCTGAGGATTTCGAGCTGGTTGCAGAAATTCTGTCTCCCTCCAATACGCGCGCCCAGATCGACGTGAAGCTTCGCCGCTATCGCGAGGCGCCGCACAACATCTATGTCCTGGTCATCGAACCGCGCGAGTATTCGGTGGAGATTTACGCCCGAAGCCGAGCCTGGGAGCCGGTGACCCGCAGACGTGCCGACGATCCTATCGAGCTGCCCGAATTCGGCCTGCGTTGCATCGTCGGCGATCTTTACCGTGGCACCCCGCTTGAGCCGCATCGATAGGCCGCACTAGCGCTGGAACTTACGATTGCGCCAGCGCAGCCGCCGCCGGCTTCGCCACCTGCTCGAGCGGCCAGCGCGGGCGCGGCGCGAAATCGAGCGGATCGGTGAGGCCGAGCGCCAAGCGCTCGGCGCCGGCCCAGGCGATCATGGCGCCGTTGTCGGTGCACAGAGCCGGCGGCGGGGCGACCAGCGAGATGCCGACCTCGAACGCGACGCGATGCAAAACCTTGCGGATCGCCTGATTGGCGGCGACGCCGCCGGCGCAAACCAGCGCCGTCGGCGTACCGACCCGATCGCGGAACATGCGCATGCCGAGGCGGAGCCGGTCCATGACCACGTCGACCACCGCCTGCTGGAACGAGGCGCACAGATCGGCGACGTCCTGATGGCTCAGCGGCGCGATCTTTTCGGCTTCGAGGCGCAGCGCGGTTTTCAGTCCGGACAGCGAAAAATCGGCGTCATGGCGCCCGGTCATCGGCCGCGGCAGCGCAAAGCGCGCGGGGTCGCCGTTCTGCGCCTCCTTCTCGACCAGGGGGCCGCCAGGATAGCCGAGGCCGAGCAGCTTCGCGGTCTTGTCAAAAGCCTCGCCGATGGCGTCGTCGACCGTGCCGCCAAGCCGCAGATAATCGCCGACGCCGCGCACGCCCAAAATCTGGGTGTGGCCGCCGGAGGCGAGGAACAGGCAGTACGGAAACCCAACGCCGTCGGTCAGCCGCGCGGTGAGCGCATGGGCTTCGAGGTGATTGACGGCGATGAACGGTTTTCGTTGGGTGAGCGCGATCGCCTTGGCTGTGGTCAGCCCGACGATGAGGCCGCCGATCAGGCCGGGGCCGGCGGCGGCAGCGACGCCGTCGAGCGTGGCGAAGGTGCGGTCGGCTTCCGCCATGGCTTTGGCGATGATGCGGTCGAGCGCCTCGACATGGGCGCGCGCGGCAATTTCCGGCACCACGCCGCCGAACGCGGCATGCTCGGCGACCTGCGACAGCACGATATTGGACAAAATCCGGCCGCTGCCGTCCTCGCCCCGCTCCACCAAGGCTGCGGCGGTCTCGTCGCAGGTCGTTTCGATGCCGAGAATGACCATGGGTGTATTATATGAGGCGTCATTGCGCGGCACGTAGTGCCGAAGCAATCCAGGCTCCCGCAGCAATCTGGATCGCTTCGTCGCTTCGCTCCTCGCGATGATGGCGCGTAGCACCTGTAGATCGCATGGCTCAATCCTCTACTCAACCTGCCGTTTTGCGCATCGGCTCGCGCGGCTCGCCGCTTGCTTTGGCGCAGGCGCGCGAGGTGCAGAGCCGGCTCGCCGCGGCTTGCGGCATTGCGGCCGAGCGGATCGAGATCAAGACCATCCGCACCACGGGCGACGCCATCCAGGACCGGCCGCTGGCAACGGCCGGCGGCAAGGGCCTTTTCACCAAGGAAATCGAGGAGACGTTGCTCGCCGGCAATATCGATCTCGCGGTGCATTCGTCGAAGGACATGCCGACGGTGCTGCCGGACGGGCTCTTGCTCGACACTTTCTTGCCACGCGAAGACCCGCGCGACGCCTTCATCAGCCGTAAGGCCAAAAGCCTGCGCGACCTGCCGCAGGGCGCGGTGGTCGGCACCGCCTCGCTGCGCCGGCAGGCGCTGGTCAAACATGTGCGGCCGGATCTGCAAATCGCAACCTTGCGCGGCAATGTCGAGACGCGCTTGCGCAAGCTCGACGCCGGCGACGCCGATGCGACGCTGCTTGCGGTCGCCGGCTTGAAACGCCTCGGCCTGCTCGCCGCTGCCACCATGATTCTCGACATCGACGACTTCCTGCCCGCGGTCGGCCAAGGCGCGATCGGCATCGAGACCCGCGCCGACGACGACGCGACACGCGACTTCGTCACCAAGATCAATGACGCCGACACCGCCATGGCGCTCGCCGCCGAGCGCGCGTTCCTCGCCGTGCTCGACGGCTCCTGCCGCACGCCGATCGCCGGACATGCGCGCGTGAGCAACGGCACGCTGCGATTTCGCGGCATGATCGTCCGGCCCGACGGCAGCGAGGCCCATGCAGCGGCGCGCGAGGGCCTCTGTGCGGCAGCAGCCGAGCTCGGCGCCGAGGCCGGCCGCGAGCTGAAAGAGCGCGCCGGCCCCGATTTTTTCAACCAAGGCTGAAGCGGTGCGCCTCCTCGTCACACGGCCACAGCCCGATGCCGAGCGCACCGCCACCGCTTTGCGTCAGCGCGGCCACCGCGTCATCACGGCGCCGCTCGTTCGCATCGAGCCGCTCGCTGACGCCCCGATCGAAGATCAGCCTTGGGCCGCGATCCTGATCACCAGCGCCAATGCGGCCGCGGCCATCGCGCTGCATCAACGCAGGCGCGCGCTGCTCGACGTCCCGGCGTTCGCCGTCGGCGACCGCAGCGCCGAGGCGATGCGAGCCGCTGGCTTTGCCACTGTTGTTTCTGCCAGCGGCACCGTTGGCGATCTGGCGCGCCTTGTGGCCGAGCGAGCCAAGCCGAACGTCACCCTGCTCTATCTCGCCGGCGAAGAGCGTGCCGGCGATCTCGCCGGTGAGTTGCACGCCCGAGGATTCGCAGTGCATACCGCCATTGTCTATCGCGCCGTCACAACGGCAACGCTGCCGCAAGGTGCAACCGACGCCTTGGCGGCCGGCCTCGACGGCGTGCTGCACTTCTCCCGCCGCAGCGCCGAGTCTTACGTCAACAGCGCGCGCGCTGCCGGCGCGCTGGCGCTGGCGCTGGCGCCGGCGCAATTCTGCCTCTCGGAGCAAATAGCTGCACCGCTGCGCCGCGCCGGCGCTGCGACGGTACGCGTTGCACCGCGGCCAAATGAAGCGGCGCTGATCGAGCTGATTTGCGGAGAGGCCGGTTGATTGCGTTATCACCAGCGAGTCCGCTCGATTGCGGCCATGATCGGCCCGTACTATGCGTGACGGAATTGATCCGCCCGGTGACGCGGCTCCCGGCCTGGAGATTGCATGAGCGATCCTGACAACCCGTCGCGCCGGCGGCCGCCGACCATCGACCTGACCGCACAAGAGGTCGAGACCGAAGCGGCGCGTCCGTCAGGCGGCGCGCGGGGCACGGCGCAAAAATCGGCGCGCTGGAATTTTGCCGGCCCGATTGCGTCGCAGGTCATCGCGGCCGCAGCCGGCGGCATCATCGTTGCCGCTGTCGTCGCCATCCTCTGGGGTGTGGGGATCATTCCGTCACGCAACAGCGCGGCGCCGCTGCGCTCCGACCAGGCCGCGCCGGAGATTTCCTCGCAGCTCAACAAGATCGAAAGCGAACTGCAGAGGCGCGCGCCGACGTCCGACCCGGCGCTGACATCGAGGCTCGCCGCGCTCGAAGCCCAGACCAAGACACTCGGCGACTCGCTTGCCGCGCTCAACCGCCGCCTCGACGATGTCGCCGTGGCGGCAAAAAGCGCGGGCGAACACGCCGACGCTGCGTCTGCTGCAGCGAAGAGCGCCGGCGAGCGTGCCGACGTTGCGGCGGCGGCGGCGAAGCAAGCGGCGCAGTCCGCGCAAACGACGGCGCAGTCCGCGGTACAACGCAGCGATCTCGACGCGCTGGCGGGCCGCATCGCTGCGCTCGACCAAAAGATCACCGCACTCGGCAACGCCACGGCGCAGCAGCCGACCAGCACCGACGACCACGCCGCACGCGCCGCGCTCGCCGCGCAGGCGCTGCGCGCTGCGGTCGAACGCGGCGCGCCCTATGCGGCCGAGCTAGCCGCGGTGCAAGCGCTCGGCGCAAGGCAGGCCGATATCGCGCCGCTCGAACCGTTCGCGGCGAACGGCATTCCGAGCGCCGCCGATCTGGCACACGAACTGGCGCAACTGACGCCGTCGCTGCAGCGCGCCTCCGGCACGCCGCCTGCCAAAACCTCGTTCCTGGGGCGACTCGAGGACAACGCCAAAAATCTGGTGCACGTGACGCCGGTCGATGCGCCGCCGGGCGACGACCCCGCTTCCGTCATTGCCCGCCTTAACATCGACGCTGCGCATACCGATATCTCTGCCGCGCGGACCGACATCGCCCAACTGCCGCAGCCATTGCAAACACTCGCCGCGCCCTGGGTGCAAAAAGCCAATGCGCGCGATGCCGCTATCGCGGCGGCGCGCCACGTCGCCGCCGACGCGCTCGCCGGCCTCGGCAAATCCGACAGCCAATGATCCGCATCGTCTCTTTCCTCATCATCGTCGGCCTCCTGTCGGTCGGCGTGGCCTGGCTTGCCGACCGGCCGGGCGACGTCCTGATCACCTGGCAAGGCCAGCGCATCGAGATGTCGGTCATGGTTTTGGCCATGTCGATCCTGGTGCTGATGGCTTTGATTGCCGCGGTCTTGGGCGCCCTCCTCGCCCTCGTGCGGTCGCCTTTCGTGCTGGCGCGGCTGCGGCGCCACCGCCGCGGCGCGCGCGCCTACGAGGCGATCTCCAACGGCCTGATCGCGGTTGGCGCCGGCCACCTTCCCGCCGCGCAGAAACATTCCACCGACGTCAACCGCATCGCGCCCCACGAGCCGCTGGCGCTCTTGCTCTCCGCGCAGGCGGCGCAGCTTGCCGGCGACCGCGAGGCCGCCGACCGCGCCTTTCGCACCATGGCGAGCCGCGCCGACACCAAGGCGCTCGGCCTGCACGGCCTGTTCGTCGAGGCGCACCGCCGCAACGACCACGTCAGCGCCCGCGCCTATGCCGAGGAAGCGGCACGCACCGCGCCGACGCTCGGCTGGGCGGCGCGCGCGGTACTGGAATTCCGCAGCGCTGTCGGCGACTGGGCCGGCGCGCTGTCGCTGCTCGAACGCCATAAGAGCGCGCTCGACAAGGCGGCGTATCGCCGCCAGCGCGCCGTGCTGCTCACCGCGCAGGCCAATGCCGGCCAGGATTCCGACCGCGACAACGCCAAGCAGGCGGTGCTCGAAGCCGTCAAGCTCGAGCCGACCTTGGTGCCGGCCGCGTCGCTTGCCGGCCGCATGCTCGCCGAAGCCGGCGAACTGCGGAAGGCCTCGCGCATCGTCGCCAAAGCCTGGCGCGCCAATCCGCATCCCGATCTGGCGCAAACTTATTCCGAGCTGCGCTTCGGCGACGCCGCGCGCGACCGCTTGGCGCGGATCGAAGCGCTGATCAAAAAGACGCCGGGGCATGTGGAAAGCGCCCTCGCGGTGGCGCGCGCCGCGCTCGACGCGCGCGAATTCGGCAAGGCACGCGCGGCGCTGGCGCCGCATCTGTCGGCGCTGACCAGGCGTGTGGCCCTATTGATGGCCGAGCTCGAACGGGTCGAGCACAACGACGAGGGCCGCGCCCGCGAATGGATGGCGCGCGCGCTCCATGCCGCGCCCGACCCGCAATGGACCGCGGACGGCCACGTCACCGACCGCTGGCACCCGGTGTCGCCGGTGACCGGCCGGCTCGACGCCTTCGAATGGCGCGTGCCGCTCACCGGCATGGTCGCCGCCCCGGTGATCGAGCCGGACGCGCCGCGCGTTGCGGCGGTCGCGGCCCCACCGAAGGAAGCTGCGTCCGCACCGGCCCAGACCAACGGACCGTCGCAACCCGCAGCGTCGCCGGCTCCGGACGCCACGCGCCGGCGCGCCGACCGCACCCAGCCGAAGCCGGAGCCGGTCATCCCGCTGGTTCACGCCCCCGACGATCCCGGCCCGGAATCGGCGGAGGAGGGCTGAGGCGCATTCGCACGTCAGCCCGACCTTGCCAATCGACGATTTGGTATGCACTATAATGGCGATATTATACTTGACAAACCTACCGCCAAGGGTTAGTGTTAGGCCGTAACCTAAAGGGTTCGGCTATGGCAAGCGTCCTCAATGAATTATATTTCCATGACGAAGCGGCGGCCTTTAAGGCGCTGGAAGCCATCGTTTGGCCGAAAGGCCCGGTTTGCCCCCATTGCGGAGCCACGGATCGGATCGGCCGCCTAGAAGGCGTCCGCTCCAAGCCCAGCAAGAAGCATCCTCAGGGCATCGTCCGCCACGGCCTCTACAAGTGCTACCACTGCAAGGGCCAATTCACGGCGCGCAAGGGAACGGTTTTCGAAAGCTCGCACCTAGAGCTACGCCAGTGGCTACAAGCGGCTTTCCTTATGTGCTCCAGCAAGAAGGGCGTTAGCAGCAACCAACTCGCCCGAACGCTTGGCATCACGGTCAAGTCAGCGTGGTTTGCGTCGCATCGGCTCCGCGAAGCCATGCGGGAGGGCGGAGTTGGTCCGCTTGGTGGTGAGGGCAAAATCGTTGAAAGCGACGAAACATTCATCGGCCGCAAAAAGGGCTATCCGGTCCCACGCGGGGGCACGTCGCATAAAATGGTCGTGCACAGCTTGGTAGAGCGCGGCGGTGACGTGCGCTCTACTGTACTCGATATGGTGAACCGCCCTGACATTGAACGCATTGTTCGCGAGAACGTACATCGCGAAAGCCGCCTGATGACGGACACAGCGCCTTACTATCGGCATAGGAAATTTTCGTCAGTGGCAGACCACGAAATGGTCAACCACGAAGCGGACGAATGGACGCGCGGCGACGTGCACACCAATACGCTTGAAGGCTTCTACTCAATCTTCAAGCGCGGCATGAAAGGGATTTACCAGCATTGCAGCGAAAAGCATTTACATCGCTACGTCGCTGAATTTGATTTCCGTTACAATAACCGAGTAGCGCGCGGCGTCGATGATCGTGGGCGCACGACGAAAGCGTTGCAAAATATTGCCGGAAAGCGGGCTCACCTATCGAGCCTAACTTAACACTCGCCGCTTTCAGCGCTGGCGGCAACTCACTCTTCCGGGATTTCCTTGGCGTGGTGATCGGCGCGGAAAAGGGAATCCAACTCGCGGATGAGCAAGTATGCGGCTGCCTGTTTGGCGTTGATCCCGAACTGATGCCGCTCGACCGCTAAAAACTCCAAATATCTGTAGTGGTGCATAGGAATAGTTACGTCGAAGGTTTTGTCGGCGTCCGGCGCCTTATTGGGGCGGCCGGGCCGACGTTTCGGCGGGGGCGACGGTACATCGGACTCGGACACGTCGATTTTCTCGAATTAAAACCCCCTTTATTATTCGATTTTATTCTTGCTCTGGCGAGTCGAATCTGTCACGATTCGACTCACTTAGGCTGCTTCTATAGCCTGAAAAGGCGGAAGGCCCCGTCGGACAACGGAGCCTTCCAGTTGTCGGGGCGACGGGACTCGAACCCGTAATCCCTCGCAGGAGGCGGTTTTAAAGACCGCTGCGGTTACCAGTTTCGCCACGCCCCGGTAATGATGCGCGGAGCACCTCGCTGATCAAGAATCAGCGGGGTGCTTCCGTTATCGCTGATTCATGAGGCCGCAACAAGGACTGGTGGCGTGGCGACTAGCAAACACAAGCGTATCCACGGGGATAGCGGGGATAAGGCGAAAAGTTCTCCCGCAAGGAAGCGCAAAACAAGACTGCCCGATGACTTCATCTCTGTCGCTCGGCGTCTAGGCGCCGATGAGGACAAGGCAACTTTCGAAGCCAAATTGGCGAAGATTGCTAAGCCCAAAAAGCCTTCAGCATCATGATAAAGGAACCGACGCTGATGTCGGTATTTTCTTTCATGTAGTAACAGACGTTGTGTAAGAAGTCATAGTCGTACTCTTTTTTAGTTCTGACGAAAACTTGGCAGCAGCGGTAAGCCAAATCGAACGCCATGGCTTCATTCCAATAATCATCAAAAAACTTATAGAACTTGTCCCATTCCTCTGCTTCGGCGTGCGTGGTTCCAAGAGTGAGATTAGTGCGCAGATCGTCTACCTGACGCGACCATTTTACATCAGTCACCGGACCAGTTTTGTAGAGAGCGTGCAGAAGAGATCCGGCACGCTTAAAGTGATCCGGGTTGGCGGAATGAAGCCTCTCCGTGTATTGACCCAGATTAGCCATGTACGTGGTGTGAGCGAGTCGCACCAAACTTTGGTCGATGACGAGCTCACAATCGGCCGCTTTGGTGAGCGGTTCCCAACTAGCCTGATATGTCTCGGTCACAAACGCATGGAAGAAGGCCGGGTCTTCCAATTGTTTAAAGTGCTGGAATTTTGGCATGGGCAGTTCTCACGGAATCGCCTGAAACGCAACCTTTGAGGCATAAAAAAAGGCCTTGCAACATGCAAGGCCTCTTAATGCTTATGGAAGCCGACTTTTAACTATTTCTTAGGGAAGAACTTATCGAGCAGGAGATCGGCAGCCCGAAAGGTGCTGTCGAAATCGTGGACAGGTTCTCCCAATTCATTGTCGGGGCACATGCGAACGACTTTGGCGTCGGCCGCGTGCTGCCCGGTCGGCTTCCTTTCCGTCGTCTTCATCATGTTAGCCTCCACACGCTTTCTGCGGCCTCCCGCAAGGGGAGTCCGCCATTCCAAAATGCAACCGAACCATTAAAGGTTCGACCACTTTTTGGTTCCAACTGACTGATTGGGATGAAGGAGAGATGGGGAGAGCTATACTGCCTTGTCAAGGCAATTCCTAGTGCTTTTGAGTCACAGGCACGGGAAAACCGCAACCGGGTTGCTCTTGAGAGAGGGCAACCTTTAGGTTGCCCCGCAACCCGGTTGCGGTTTTCCCGTGCCTGGCCTGTAGGTTAGCGAGTCACCTCTTAGAGGGGGTCCCGCGGGAACCCAGTCAATTTGACAAATTGTCGCAGCCACCGCCAAGCCCTCTAGGCCTCCGGCGAATATGCATTATAATTCAGACGGTTCATTATATTGTGGCGGATGTGTCAAGTATAACATCGCCACTATAATGCACTGAATTATAGTGCATAAGAGCGGATGGCTATTACCGAACCGGTTGCCCAACAGCTCGCCAAAACATCTGCCGCCAGCGCGCCGAGCGCCGGGGAGACCGCGGCGTTTTTAGCGGCGATCGGCGCCGAGGTGCGGCGGCATCGGGCCAAGCGCGGCATGACGCGGCGGCAATTGGCGCAAGCGTCGGCGACCTCCGAGCGTTACCTGGCGCAGATCGAGAGCGGCGCCGGCAATCCGTCGGCCGGCGTGCTGCGCGCCATTGCCCAGGCGCTCGGGTTGTCGGCTGCGGCGCTGCTGCCGGAAGCCGGTGCGCGGCCGGCGGCGCTGGCGGCGATCGTCGATCTGTTGCGCCAGGTGCCGGAGGCCGAGCTGCCGGGGCTCGCCAAGGACATCGAAGCGCGCATCGCCGGCGCCGAACACGCCGACCGCGCCCGGCGCGTCGCGCTCATCGGCCTGCGCGGCGCCGGCAAGTCGACCTTGGGCCGGCTGTTGGCGCGAAAGCTCGGCTGGCCGTTCATCGAACTCGACCACCTGATCGAGGAGGATTACGGCGCCAGCATTCCCGACTTGATCGAGATGGCGGGCGCCGCCACGTTCCGCCGCCATGAACGCAGCGCGCTCGAACGGGTCGTCGCCGCGCACGAGGCGGCGGTCGTCACCACGGCGGGCGGCATCGTCGCCGACGCCGAAACCTTCGCGCTGCTGCTGCGCCGCACCCACACGGTGTGGATCAAGGCGCGGCCCGAAGATCACATGAGCCGCGTCATGGCGCAGGGCGATTTTCGCCCGATGGCGGCGAACCGCGAGGCCATGGCGGATCTGGTGGCGATCCTCGACGCGCGCCGCGCCGATTACGCGCGCGCCGAGGCCGAGGTCGACACCGCGGGCGACGCGGTGGAGCAAAGCTTTGCCAAGCTCGTTGCCGCGGTGTCGGCTTTGCTGGGCCGGCCATGACCCTCGCCGATGCCGGCTTTCTCGATCTTCCGCCGCTGCGGCTCGAATACCGCATGATCGGGCCGCGGCCCGACGCGGCACCGACGATCGTCATGCTGCATGAGGGCCTCGGCTCGGCGGCGCTGTGGGGCACGTTCCCTGAAAAACTCGCGGCCGCAACTGGCGCCGGCGTGTTCGTCTATTCGCGCGCCGGCTACGGCAAGTCATCGCCCGGAAAGCTGCCGCGCACGGTCCGCTTCATGCACGAGGAAGCGACCGACGTGCTGCCGCGCGTGCTCGATGCGATCGGGCTAAAGCGCGGCATTCTGCTCGGCCACAGCGACGGCGCCTCGATCGCCGCGATCTACGCCGGCAGCGTGCAGGATCACCGCGTGCGCGGGCTCATTCTGATCGCGCCGCATTTCTTCACCGAGGACATGGGGCTCGCCGAAATCCGCCGCGCCCGCGACGCCTTCGCCGCCGGCCGCTTGCGCGAAAAACTCGAGCGCTGGCATGCCGATGTCGACTGCGCCTTCCGTTCCTGGAGCGAGCCGTGGCTCGATCCGGAGTTCGAGAAGTGGGACATCACCGACGCGCTCGGCTACATCCGCGTGCCGATCCTGATCGTGCAGGGCGAGCACGACCAATACGGCACGCTCAAACAGCTCGAAGCCGCCGAGCGCGAATGCTTCTGCCCGGTCGAGACCGCGGTGCTGCCCGGCGTGCGCCACGACCCACCGCGCGAGGCGCCCGACCGAACGCTGGCGGTCGTCTCGGGGTTTATCAACCGGCTCCTGCGCGAGCACGGCGAGGCCGACCTGCGCCCGCATTTGGGGATTGCGGCCTCATGAAATATAGTGCATATTAACATTGATGGCGGCGGATAGCTGCACTATAATGCAGCACGTCGCGGTAAGGAAGCGCTGCATGTCCGAGACCGCGCACAGCGCCGAACGTCCGCTGGCGAACGGCGCACCGCGCATCGATTTCCAGACCGAGCCGGCGCGCTATCGGCATTGGAAGCTTGCTGTCGACGGCGCGGTCGCCACGCTCACCATGGACGTCGACGAGAAGGGCGCGCTGTTCGACGGCTACGAGCTGAAACTCAATTCCTACGATCTCGGCGTCGACATCGAGCTGGCCGACGCCATCGAGCGGCTGCGTTTCGAATATCCGCAAGTGCGCGCGCTGGTGCTGCGCTCGGCCAAGCCGCGGGTGTTTTCGGCCGGCGCCAACATCCGCATGCTGGCCGGCGCGACCCATGCGCATAAGGTCAACTTCTGCAAGTTCACCAACGAGACCCGCAACGGCATCGAGGATCTGTCGCAGAATTCCGGCGTGGCGACGCTGTGCGCCATCAACGGCACCGCGGCCGGCGGCGGCTACGAGTTGGCGCTCGCCGCCGACCACATCATCCTGATCGACGACGGCTCGGCGTCGGTGGCGTTGCCCGAACTGCCGCTGCTTGCCGTGCTGCCCGGCACCGGCGGGCTCACCCGCGTCTCCGACAAGCGCAAGGTGCGCCGCGATCTCGCCGACGTGTTCTGCACCACCGAGGAAGGCGTCAAAGGCGCCCGCGCGCGCGATTGGCGCCTCGTCGACGAGACCGTGGCGGGATCGAAGTTCGACGACACGGTCGCGGCGCGCGCCAAGGAGTTCGCCGCAAATTCGCGGCGCAATGGCGACGCTACAGGCATCAAGCTGACGCCGCTGACGCGGCGCTTCGCAACCGACAGCATCGAATACGCAACGCTGACGGTCGAATTCGAGCGCGCCGAGCGCATCGCCACCATCGCGTTGCGCGGGCCGACCGCGCCGCCGCCCGCCTCGGCCGAGGCCATGGTGGATGAAGGCGCGGAATTCTGGCCGCTGAAACTCGCGCGCGAACTCGACGACGCGATTTTGCACATCCGCCTCAACGAGCTGGAAATCGCCGCGCTCGTGTTCAAATCCTCAGGCGATCCCGAGCAGGTGCTGGCCTACGATCGCTTCCTCGAAGCCAGCAAGGAGCACTGGCTCGCCCGCGAGATCACGCTCCTGTGGAAGCGCGTGCTCAAGCGCGTCGATCTCACCTCGCGCTCGCTGGTGACCTTGATCGAGCCCGGCTCGTGCTTTGCCGGCACGCTCGCCGAACTGCCGTTCGCGAGTGACCGTTCGTATATGTTGATTGGCGTGCGCGAGGGGGACAACAAGCACCCGGCCACCATCGCACTCAGCGAATCAAATTTCGGCGCCTATCCGATGGCGAACGGCATCACGCGACTTGCGTGCCGCTTTCTGGCCGATCCATTGGCTCTCGACGCCACCAAAACCGAATGCGGCAAGTTGCTTGATGCCGAGAGTGCGCAAAAACTCGGCCTCGTCACCTTCGCGCTCGACGACATCGACTGGGACGACGAGGTGCGGGTGTTTCTCGAAGAGCGCGCCAGCTTCTCGCCCGACAGCCTCACCGGCATGGAGGCGAACCTGCGCTTCGCCGGGCCGGAGACCATGGAATCGAAAATCTTCGCCCGGCTCACCGCCTGGCAGAACTGGATCTTCCAGCGCCCCAACGCCATCGGCGAGGAGGGCGCGCTCAAACGCTACGGCACCGGCCAGAAGCCGGCGTTCGACATGAGGCGAGTGTGACTTTCTTTCCTCCCCCGCTTGCGGGGGAGGTGGCGAGCGAAGCGAGCCGGAGGGGGCATGTGGGACTGACGCACGCCCAACTTACCCCCTCCACCGCCCTTCGGGCGGTTTCCTCCCCCGCAAGCGGGGTGGGACGAAAGGAGATGCCATGACCATCCAGACCGTCGACTACACCACCAAGATCCCCAACAACGTCAATCTCACCGAAGATCGCCAGGTACTGCGCGCGCTCGAGAGCTGGCATCCCGGCTACATCGATTGGTGGATGGACATGGGGCCGGAAGGTTTTCAGGACTCGCTCGTCTATCTGCGCACCGCGGTGTCGGTCGATCCGAAGGGCTGGGCCAAGTTCGATTACGTGAGAATGCCGGATTACCGCTGGGGCATCCTGCTGGCGCCCAAAGAGGAGGGCCGCACCATCCCGTTCGGCCGCCATTACGGCGAGCCGGTCTGGCAGGAAGTGCCGGGCGAATACCGCGCCATGCTGCGGCGTCTCGTCGTCATCCAGGGCGACACCGAACCCGCTTCTGTCGAGCAGCAGCGCCATCTCGGCAAGACCGCGCCGTCGCTCTACGACCTGCGCAACGTGTTTCAGGTCAACGTCGAGGAAGGCCGGCATCTGTGGGCGATGGTGTATCTGCTGCAGAAATATTTCGGCCGCGACGGCCGCGAGGAGGCCGCCGCGCTGTTGCAGCGTCGCTCCGGCGACGCCGACAAGCCGCGCATGCTCGGCGCCTTCAACGAGGCGACGCCGGACTGGCTGTCGTTCCACATGTTCACCTTCTTCACTGATCGCGACGGCAAGATGCAGCTCGAGAGTTTGGCGCAGTCCGGCTTCGATCCGCTGTCGCGCACCTGCCGCTTCATGCTGACCGAAGAGGCGCACCACATGTTCGTCGGCGAGACCGGCGTGGGCCGCACCATCCAGCGCACCTGCGAGGCGATGAAAGAGGCCGGCATCGACGACCCCGGCGCGATCGACAAGGTGCGCGCGCTCGGCGTCATCGACCTGCCGACCATGCAGAAAAAGCTCAACTTGCACTATTCGCTCTCGCTCGACCTGTTCGGCTCCGAGGTGTCGACCAATGCGGCGAACACGTTCACCGCCGGGCTCAAGGGCCGCTTCCAGGAAACCAAAATCCAGGACGACCATCGGCTGGAGAGCGCCACCTATCCGGTGCTCAAGCTCGTCGACGGCGAGATCAAGCGCGTCGACGAGCCGGCGCTGACCGCGATCAACATGCGGCTCCGCGACGACTACACCGCCGATTGCCAGCGCGGCCTCGACCGCTGGAACAAGATCATCGACAAGATCGGCGTGCCGTTCAAATTCGCCTTGCCGCATGTCGGCTTCCATCGCCAGATCGGCGAGTTCAAGGACGTGCACGCGACGCCCGAGGGCACGCTGATCGACGACGCCACGTGGACGCGCGACAAGGAGAACTGGCTGCCGTCAAGCGCCGACGGCGACTTCATCGGCAGCCTCATGACGCCGGTCACCGAGCCCGGCAAATTCGCCAGCTGGATCGCGCCGCCTCGCGTCGGCATCGACAACAAGCCCGGCGATTTCGAATACGTAAAAATCGCAGCGTAGGATCCCCCTGAATCGTCATTGCGAGCGAAGCGAAGCAATCCAGTGCGGCGGCGCCGTACTGGATTGCTTCGTCGCTTCGCTCCTCGCAATGACGATAGACGGAATCAGCTTAATTGCTCGGCTCCGCAAGCGGTCCCTCGCGCAAACGCGCCAGGTCGAAGCGATCGATCTCGCACAGTAATTCCACGAACGCGCTGGCGCCGTGTTCCAACGCCGCTTCGCCCTTCGCGGCGCTCGCGGCCGTCGCGTCGCCGACCGCGCCGCTTGGGTGCAGATCCTGCGTCATCCAGGCGAAGCCGGCGGGGCGATAGGCGCCGAGCCATTTGAACTCGCGCACCATTGCTACCGACGTGGGCATTGCGTTCGCTGCCTTATCGCTGCGCACCGTGTCGGGCGCCGCCGCGAGCATCAGCGAAGTCTCGATGTCGCCGCCGTGGATGCCGTGCTTTTTTTCATCGGCCGCGAACGCGCCGTCCGGATAGCCGAAGCGGTGCCAGCCGACGGTGACCGCCAGCATGCCGAGCCGCGCGCGCAGATCGCGCGCCACCGATTCCATCGCGGCGACATTGCCGCCGTGGCTGGTGACGAGTACGAGCTTGCGCACGCCGGCGCGCGCAAGGCTTTCGCCGAGCTCGGTCCAGGTTGCTATCGCGGTCGCGGTCGAGAGCGTCAGCGTGCCCGGATACGACAGATGCTCGGCGGAAACGCCGATGCGCTGCACCGGCAAGAACGTCGCCGGCAGATCATCCGGCAGCAATTTTTGGACGCGCGCCAGATAGGCTTCGGCGATGTAGGTATCGACGCCGAGCGGCAGATGCGGGCCGTGCTGCTCCACCGCGGCAAGCGGCAAGACGGCGATCCAGCGCGCCGCGGCGCCGCCGGCCCCGGCAATGTCCTGCCAGGTCATCTCCATCCAGTTGCGCTTCGGCAGCGTCATCGAGGCATTAGTCCCAGGCGGGCTTTTTGCGCCGCCATGCTCTATGGTCGGCGCGCCGATGAAAAGGGACAAATCATGCGCTTGGCAAGCTTTTTGGGGCGAACGGCGTTAACGGGGTTTTGCGCCGCTACAGCGGCCGCCGCCGCCCTCTTCTTCCCCGTCACCGCGCAGGCGCTCGACAAGGTCGCATTCGGCACCAACTGGGTGCCCGAGCCGGAGCACGGCGGCTTCTATCAGGCGCTGGCCGACGGCACCTACCGCAAATACGGGCTCGACGTCACCATCGTGCCGGGCGGCCCGAACGTCAACAACCGCATCCTGCTGCCGGTCGGCAAGATCGACTTTTTCCTTTCCGCCAACACGCTGCAAGCCTTCGACGCTGTTGCCCACAACGTGCCGACCGTCGAGGTCGCCGCTTTGTTTCAGAAAGACCCGCAGGTCTTGATCGCGCATCCGGCCGTGCAGAACTTCATCGATCTGAAAAACGTGACGCTGTTCATCTCCAGGGAGGGCATGGCAAGTTACTACCAATGGCTCAAGGCCGATTACGGTTTTACGGACTCGCAGGTCAAGCCCTACACCTTCAATCCGCAGCCGTTCCTGGCCGACCCCAACAGCGCCATGCAGGGCTACGTCACCTCGGAGCCGTTCGCGATCGAGAAGGTGGCGCATTTCAAGCCCAAGGTTTTTTTGCTCGCCGACCAGGGCTTTTCCGCCTATTCGACGCACATCGAGACGCGGCGCGACCTGGTCGACAAAAACCCCGACTTGGTGCAGCGCTTCGTCGATGCCTCGATCATCGGCTGGTATAATTACATCTATCACGACAACAGCGCCGGCAACGCGCTGATCAAGAGACAGAACCCGGAGATGAGCGACGATCTCTTGGCCTATTCGGTCGCCGCCATGAAGCAATACGGCATCGTCGATTCCGGCGACGCCTTAACGCTCGGGGTCGGCGCCATGACGGACGCGCGCGTGAAAAGCTTCTTCGACGAGATGGTGCGCGCCGGCGTCGCCAAGGCCGACCTCGATTACCGCAAGGCCTACACGCTGCAGTTCGTCAACAAGAAGGTCGGGCTGGATTTGCGGTCCCGGTGAGAGCCGCTTTGTGTGAACCGTCATCCTGAGGTGGCCGCGAAGCGGCCCTTCGAAGGATGCGGCCGAGGGACTCACGGGCCGTCGCCCTTCGAGGCTCGCCTCGCTCGCATCGGGGTGACGGGCAGCGATTTGGAGCAGCTCAAATCCCGGCGAACCAGTTCTCGCCTTGCTTGCTCCAGAAAGTCGGCCGGAACGTGTTGGTGACTTCTATCGTCCTGATCCATTTCGCGTTCTTGTAGCCGAGCTTGACCGCGGTGCGCAGCCGCAGTGGAAAACCGAACGGGTCGGTAATGGGCGCGCCCGCATATTTGGTCGCCAGGATGCTCTGCGGATGCAGCGCCGACGCCATGTCGATGCTCTCGGTGAAATTGTCGTTACAGACGAAGTAGACATATTTCGCCGTCAAATCGGCGCCAACGCGCGTCAAAAACGCGCGCAGGTTCGGGCCCGACCATTGGCCGATGTAATCCCAGCCTTCGACGCAGATATGGCGGATGATCAGTTCCTGCTCCGGCAACTGATAAATCTGCTGCAACGTCCAGGGGCTCTTGTCCTTGATCAAGCCGGCCAATTCCAGTTGCCAGGTGGAGCCGTCGACCGGTTTGACGTCCTGGATGTCGTAATAGGCGTTGAACCGCGGCGGCTTGACCACTTGCGAGGGGCGAAATGTCGGCGCGAGATGATCGGGCCGGAAGATCGCGGCCTGCGCGCCGTCGTTCCACGCCGACACGGCGCGCAACCCGTCCTGCACCGCAGGCTCTTCGCTGACGTCGCAGCCGGTTAGCAGCGCCAGCGCGCCGAGCGACAGCGTGCCGCGCAGCACGCCGCGCCGATTGATCGCTTCGATCGGGTTGCGGTTTTGCTTCGACCCGCTCGGGTCGATCGAGCGACGTGGCCGCAACAGCGACGGCTTGCGCGGGCGAATGAACATCGGATCACCGTCTCATTGGCTGGAGTCAGGCGTCGGCTGTGCGGGTGGAGTAGGCTCGACGCTGGGCGTGGGTGCGTCAGTCTCGGCGATAGGCGCCGGCTCGGCGACGCGTACGGGCTCGGCAACCCGCGCCGGCTTGCCATTCACCGTCGGCCCGCCGGTGATCATGGCGACCAGACTCTGCGGAACCAATAGCGCCAGCGTGACATGGACCACCATGAAGGCCGCGATCGCCGACATGCACAGGAAATGAATAAGCCGGATGGTCTGGAAGCTGCCGAACAGCGAGGCCAACTCGGAGAACTGCACCGGCTTCCACAGCGACAGCCCGGTGATGACGATGAGGATGCCGACCAGGATGACGCCGAGATAGAGAATTTTCTGCACCGCGTTGTAGACGGTGAGGTCGTCGTGGGTCAGGTGAAAGCGCAGCGCGTCGCCGACGGTGGCGAGAAACTCGTGCAGGCGGATCGGAAACAGTTTTCGCCGGAAGCGCCCGGTGGCGATGCCGTAACTGAGATAGGCGATGCCGTTGAGCACGAAAATCCACATGCCGAAGAAGTGCCATTGCAGGCCGTACTGTGCCCATTTGCCGATCACCAGGAAATCGGGGAAATGCAGCCAGCCGAACAGGACGTCGTCGTTGTAGATTCTCCAGCCGCTGCCGATCATGATGAAGATGGCGAGCGCGTTGGTCCAATGCATGATGCGCAGCGGCAGCGAATGCAGGCGCGCCGGTTTCTTGGGCGCGCGCCTTGGCGCGATCTCAGGCGTAAGTGATTTGACGGCAGGTGCCGACATCGAACACACTTCCGCAGTCGTTGGCGCGGCGAACGAGTAAGAAGCTGCGAATGCCGAACGTGGGCCCGTCCCCAACGCTCTCGCACCGTATGGGGCCGGCGATTCGGGCGCAAGCGCCGTCGCTTCACAAAATCGCGCAGCGTTGTTGATTGCAAGAATCGCCAAATGAGACGCCAAATGAGAAAAAGATCGACAGCAGTCCGGCTCGCGTCGGGCTTGACCTTTGCCGGCATCCTCGCCGCGGCAAGCCCGGCGGCGGTTCGAGCGCAGGCCATGATCCCGCCGACCGGCATGATGGACGCGCAGCATCCAATGCCGATGAACGAACGTTATCTCAAGCGCTTTCCGCAGCCGGTGCGCGTCAGCGATTTGATCGGCCTGCCCATGCTCGACGAAGCGATGTCCACGCTCGGCACCGTGCGGCAGGTGGTGCGCACCGTCCAGGGGCAGATCGAACTGATCGTTTCGTACAGTCGCTGGTGGGGCTGGTTCGGGCGCCCGGTGGGGGTGCCGCTCGAAAAGGTCGGCATCGAAGGCCGCATGCTCGTCTCGCTCGACATGGACCCCGAGGAATACGCCAAGGCGCCGACCTGGCACGACCCGTCCGCCACGGCGCTGCCCGCCGACGCCACCATCCGCGTGGCGCTGGGGCGCAATTGACCGATCACGAATCTGTGAAGCAGATAACTTTTCGGTGTTTGCCGACTTGAAGGTTTTGAGCCGAAATTGATTGGCGCTTTGCCGGGCGGTTTGCCAAGCAAACCCAAGCAATTCGTTTCAGCGCGTTGATGCCGGACCGCATCAGGGTCCGGAGGGGGCACCGCATGGACGCGATGAGAGCAGGCCGCGCAGCGCATTCTAGCCTGGCGGCATCCGACATTATCGAGCGCACGCGCGACGCGGCGCATTGCGGCATCGCGGTGATGGCGAAAGCCTCCGCGCCAGGCCGGGCCAAGACGCGGCTGGTGCCGCCGCTCGATTATGACGACGCGGCAGCGCTCAACACCGCGTTCCTGCACGACGTCTTCGACAACATTCTGCTCGCAGCGAGCCGCGCCGCGCCCGACGCGACCATCGCCGCTTACGCGGCTTACGGCCCGCCAGGCTCCGAGGATTTTTTCCGCAGCGGCTTTCCGGGCGTCGATCTTATTGAAGCATGGTTTGCCGATTTCGGCGCCTGCCTCCTTCACGCCATCGAGCAAATGTTCGCGCGCGGCCATAAAGCCGCGGTGGTGCTCAACGCCGACAGCCCGACCTTGCCGGCGGCGTTGCTCAACGAGACCGCAGCGGCGCTGGCCCGACCCGGCGATCGCGCCGTGCTCGGCCCGTCGAGCGACGGCGGCTATTATTTGCTCGGACTGAAGGCCGCGCATCGCCGCCTGTTCGAGGACATCGTCTGGAGCACCGAACACGTCGCCGCCCAGACCCGCGAACGCGCGCGCGACATCGGACTTGAGCTGCATATGCTGCCCGAATGGTATGACGTCGACGACGTCGCCGGTTTGCGCCGGCTGCATGCGGAGATTTTCGACGGTGCGGCGATGCCGCAGCGAGCACGGCACACCGCGGCGCTGCTGAGCGAATTGTGGCCGGACGGCGTGTTCGGCCGCCGCGGCAAGTCGCGCATTCCGACCGCCGCCGCGCGCATGCCCAGCGGCGCGACGATCTGAAAGGCACGGCTATGAACGGCACCGCATCCCATCCCGCGATCGATCCGCAGCGCTATTTCGAAAGCGTCGAGACCGAAAGCGAGCTGCCCGAGCATGGGCCGGTCTGCCTTTATCTGGAGACCACCAACCGCTGCAATCTTTTGTGCACGACATGCCCGCGCACTTATGAGGAGCTCGAGCCGCCGGCCGACATGAGCTGGGTGCTGTTCACCTCGATCGTCGACCAGATCCCGCAGCTGGCGCGCGCCGTGCTGCACGGCGTCGGCGAACCGATGCTGGTGAAGAACTTGCCGCGCATGGTGCGCTATCTGAAGGACCGCGGCAGTTACGTGCTGTTCAACACCAACGGCACCGTGCTCAACGAGCGCAACGGCCGCGCGCTGATCGCTGCCGGCCTCGACGAGCTGCGCGTTTCGTTCGACGCCGCCAATGCCGAATCCTACAAGGCCATTCGCGGCAAGAATTTCTTCAATCGCATCCTGAAGAACGTGCGCGCGTTCCGCGAGCTGCAGGAACGCGAGGGACACGACAAGCCCCGCGTGTCGGCCTGGCTCACCGGCTTGCGTCAGACCGTCGAGGAGCTGCCGGATTTCGTGCGGCTCGCCGCCGAGACCGGCATCAAGGAAGTGCATTTGCAGCGGTTGGTGTTCTTCAACGACAACGCCATCGGCCTCGCCCGGCCGGACCAGGCGCTATACGAGCGGCTGTCCGCCGAGGAGGCCACGCACATCGATCGCGCCACGGCGCTTGCGAAGTCGCTCGGCGTCGAGTTCTCCGCCTCGGGCGGCGCGTCGGAGCCCGGCATCAGCCTCAAGCGCCAAGACAAGCGCAAAGACAACGGCTCGCCGTGGTCGCTGTGCCGGCGACCGTGGACCGTAATGTATTTCACCGCCAACGGCCGGGCGCTGCCGTGCTGCATCGCGCCGTTCTCGCAGCGCGGCTACGAGAACTACACGCTCGGCGACGCCACGCAGCAGAGCTTGCGCGAAATCTGGACCGGGCCGGCCTATCAAAATTTCCGCCGCACGCTCAAATCCGACCAGCCGGCCGCGGCATGCGCCAGCTGCGGCCTGCGGTGGAGTTTGTGACGATGCCGCCGCAACCCGGCGCCGTCACCGTCATCGTTCTCACCTTCAACGAAGCCGAGTCGATCGGCGCCGTGGTCGCCGAGCTGCAACGCGCGGTCGTCAATCGCGTCATCGTGGTCGACGGCGGCAGCCGCGATGGCACGCAGGCGTGGGCGAAAAAAGCCGGCGCCGACGTGATCGAAGTCGGCCGCGGCTACGGTCGCGCCTGTCTCGCCGGCGCAGAGGCTGCAGCACCCGACGACGTCCTCGTGTTCATGGATGGTGACGGCGCCGACGATCCGGCCGCCATCGCCGCGATGGTCGAGGCCATCCGCTCCGGCGCGTACGATTTCGTCATCGCCTCGCGGGCGCGCGGCAAGCGCGAGCCAGGCAGCATGGCGGCGCATCAGCTCGTTGCCGGCGACCTCGCCGGGCGGCTGACCAAACTCCTCTATGGCGTGCGCTATACCGACATGTGCGCGTTCCGCGCCATCCGCCGCGACACTTTGCTCAAGCTCGGCATGCGCGAATTGACCTACGGCTGGAATCTGGAAATGCAGATGCGCGCCGCCCGCGCCGGCCTGCGCGTCCTTGAAGTGCCGGTGGATTACCGCAGGCGCATCGGCGGCGAGTCCAAGGTCGCCGGCTCGCTGCGCGGCTCGCTCAAGGCCGGCTTGCGCATCATGGCGACGTTCGTGCGCGTCGCGCTCGAGCCGGCGGGGGCGCGCCAAGCGTGATCGCACGCGAGCGCGATCACATATGCGACGGCAGCCATAGCGCCAGGATCGGGAATGCGATCAGGATCGCGAGCCGCACCAGATCGGTGACGATGAACGGCAGCACGCCCACAAAGATCGTGGAAAAGCTCACGTCCTGCACCACGCTCTTGATGACGAACACGTTCATGCCGACCGGCGGATGAATGAGGCCGAGCTCGACCGTCATGACGATGATGACGCCGAACCAGATCGGATCGAAGCCGAGCTGCGTGATGACGGGAAAAATGATCGGGATGGTGAGAATGATCATCGCCAGCGCGTCCATCAGACAGCCGAGCACGATGTACATCAGCATGATCAACGCCAAGACGCCGTAGCGGCCGAAGCCGAGCCCGGTGAGGAACGCAGTGACCTTCTGCGGTGTCTGCGTGACGGTGAGGAAATAGCCGAACAGCAGCGCGCCGATCAGCACCGTGAGCACCGCGGCGGCGGTGCGCACCGCCTGCAGGAGCGAGCGGCGGATGTCGGCGCGCGACAGTTTTCCGCGCGCGACGCCGATGATCAGCGCGCCGGCCGCGCCCATGCCGCCGGCTTCGGTCGGCGTGAACAGGCCGCCGTAAAGCCCGCCGATGACGAATACGAACAACAAAAGCATCGCCCAAACGTCGCGCAGCCCGGCGCGGCGCTCCTTCCAGGAATGGCGCGGCGCCGACGGCAAGAAGTTCGGCCGCACCCAGCCGATGATCGCCACGGTGAGCATGTCCATCGAGGCCGCGAGCAGGCCCGGAATGATGCCGGCGATGAACAATTTGCCGATGTCCTGCTCGGTGATGATGCCGTACACGGCGAGCACGGTCGACGGCGGCAGCATGGCGCCGAGCGTGCCGCCGGCGGCGATCACGCCGGTGGCGAACGATTGCGGATAGGCGTAGCGCCGCATTTCCGGATAGGCGACGGTGGCGAAGGTCGCCGCGGTCGCCACCGACGAGCCGGAGATCGCCGCGAAGCCGGCGCAGGCGGCGATGGTGGCGATGCCGAGGCCGCCGCGAAAATGGCCGACGAAGGCGTTGGCGGCGCGGAACAGCTCGCGGCTCATGCCGGAATTCGACACGAACGCGCCCATCAGCAAGAACATCGGGATGACGCCGAACGTGTAGTCGGTCACCGTGCGCATCGACGTGAGCCCGACGTTTTTGAGCGCCGCGGTGCCGCCGACGATGTAGGCAAAGCCGCTGACGCCGACGAGCCCCATTGCCATGCCGACCGGCACGCGCAGCAGCATCAGCACGAACAGCGCGACAAAGCCGATGATCGCGACCGCGTCGGTACTCACGTAAGCCTCGCTGCGATGCCGCCGCGAAAACTCCTTGGCTTGTCATGCTCCGCGAAAGCGGAGCATCCAGTAATCACCGCGAAATCGGCGGTTACTGGATCATCCGCTTTCGCGGATGATGACATGTCCAACTGCTCAGCGCGGTTACAACTAATCATTCGACCGGCTTGATCTGATATTGGCCGCCCAAGAGTTCGGGGCGGAAGATCAGCCGGTAGGTGCGCACGGCGATCAGCAGCACGGCGGAGACGTCGCCGAGCCAGGCGACCAGAAAGAACGGCCAGGTCGGCAGCCGCAGATCGAAGGTGAGCACGTTGTCGCGGCGCGTATCCATCACCTTGTCGAACAGCGTGTAGGTCTGCACCGTGACGACGAACAAGAGCACCAGCGTGGCGACGACATCGATGATCCGTTTGAGCCGCGGCCCGACATTGGCGTAGAGCAGATCGACCGTGATGTGGGTGCCGCGGTACGAGGTCGCGGCGATGCCCCAGAAGATCAAAATGCCGAGCAACAGCCGGCCGAAATCGTAGCTGTCGGGAATCTGCACCACAAAGAAGTAGCGCAGCAGCACCGAGATGAAGATGTCGGCGGCGACGATGCCGACGAAGAACGCGGCGATGAGCTCGATGCCGTCGATGAACGCGTCCATTGCGTTGCGCGATGGATGCGGTGGCTCGGGCGAACTCGACGCCATGGATTGATCAGACATCGGACATCGGGCAACGCCCGCTCACGACTCGTTTCCCGGATGCGGTGCAGCGCGAAGCGGTGCACCGCTGATCCGGGATCTTCGAAGACTCGGCGTTTGTAACGGTCCCGGGTCTGCAGCGCACCACTTCGCTACGCTCCGTGCTGCGCTGCGCCCGGGAAACGCGCCGGAAAGCCGGCCTCAATACCCCGAATTGGCCTTGGCGAGGTCGGCTTTGAGGCTGGCGAGCGCCGCGTCGGGATCGCCGCCGCGCTTTTTCACCGCGTCGGCCCAGGTTTTGACCACCGGCCCCGCCGCCGCCTTCCATTGCGCCAGCTGCGCGTCGGAGATCGGGTAAACCTCGTGGCCGGGCTCGGCCTTTAGCTTGGCGATGCCGGCATGCTCGAAATCGGCCCATGGCGCCGCGACGCGCTCGGCCCATTGCGGCGTGCAATGGTCGTCGATGACTTTTTGCTGCCGCGGCGACATGGCGGCGTAGGTGTTCTTGTTCATCACCCAGACGAAGCCGGTGGTGTAGAGCGCCGCCTCCATGTGGTACTTCGTCACCTTGTCGATGCCGAACAGCGGGATCGAGCCCCACGGGAAGGTCACCGCGTCGGCGACGCCGCGCTCAAGAATGTCACGCACCTCCGGCGCCGCGGCCTGCACGTTGGTGCCGCCGAGCTCGGTGACCAGCGAGGCGATGATGGCGTGCGCCGGGCGGATCTTCATGCCCTTGATGTCGGCCGGCACCATGATCTTCTTGCTGCGCGAGTGGAACGTGCCGGGATCGTGCGTGAATGCGAAGCAGAAATGCACGTCTTTCATCTCGGTCGCGGCATATTGCCGGTACCATTCGTCGATCGCCGCCGATCCGGCCTTGGCATTCGACACCATGAACGGCAGATTGGAAGCGTCGAAGATCGGGAAGCGGCCCGGCTGATAGCCGGGGCTCACATAGGTCACGTCGGCGATGCCGTCGCGCGCCATGTCGTAATGATCGAACGCCTTGCCGAGCTGCTGCGCCGGAAACACCTTGTAATGAATGGTGCCGCCGGAATCGTGCTCGATCGAGCTGCCCCATTCCTCCATGGATTTTTGCAGCGGATGCGACGGCGGCACCCAGTGCGAGAGTTTCAGATCGAACGTCTTCTCCTGCGCCGCCGCCGGGCCGAGCGCAAGCGCAAGCCCGAGCGCGGCAAGGCCGCAGATGTTTTGTGCCGGACGCATCCGTCGCATGGCGTTTCCCCTGTATGAGCCGACTGGGCGCCATTTAATCGCAGAAGTGCGCGGCTGTACATCGCCAGGTTTCCCGGGCGCAGCGCAGCACGAAGTGATGCGCTGCAGACCCGGGACCGTCCCAAACTCCGAGTTTGCAACGATCCCGGATCAGCGGTGCACCGCTTCGCGCTGCACCGCATCCGGGAAACGAGAGCCGCCGCCCCTTCCCTCCCGGCCGCAATTCAGTACAGTGCCGGCCGCCAGCGCCACGCGGGAGAGGGATCGCCATGAAAGAAGAGGTCGTCAGCTTTGCATCGGCGGGCCTGCGCCTGCATGGCGTGGTGAGCGCGCCGGACGGCTTGCGCGCGGGCGAGCGGCGCGCCGCGTTCCTGGTGCTGCACGGCTTCGGCTCCAACAGCCAAAGCCCGACCTGCATCGCGCCCGCCAAGGTGCTCAACGAGTTCGGCTACGTCACCTTGCGCTTCGACATGCGCGGCTGCGGCAAGAGCGAAGGCGAATTCGGCCGCGTCATCTGCCTCGAACAGGTCGAGGACACTGGCAATGCGCTCGAATTTCTGTCCAAGCATCCGAACGTCGAGCCCGGCCGCATCGCCGTGATCGGCTCGAGTTTCGGCGGCGCGGTCGGCGTCTATGCGGGCGGCACCAATCCGCGCATCGCCGCCGTGGTGTCGAACGGCGGCTGGGGCCACGGCGAGCGCAAATTCCGCGGCCAGCATCCGACGCCCGAAGCGTGGGCGAAGTTCACCAAGATGCTCGAAGAGGGCCGCGCTTACCGCGCCCGCACCGGGAAATCCTTGATGGTGCCGCGCTACGACATCGTGCCGATCCCCGACCACGTGCGCGCGAATCTGGAAAAGCAAGGCGTCGGCATGCTGGCGCCGAATTCGGTGGAAATGTTTCCGGCCGAGACCGCGCAGAGCATGTTCGATTTCCGCGCCGAGGACGTGGTCGGCGCCATCGCGCCGCGCCCTCTCCTCCTCATCCATGCCGCCAAGGATTCGGTGACGCCGACCGAACAATCGGTCGAAATGTTCAAGCGCGCCGGCCAGCCGACCGAGCTGCATCTCTTCGCCGGGCTCGATCATTTCCTGTTCGCGGAAAAATCGACCCGCGTCTGGAACATGCTGCGCCAATGGCTCGATGCGTATTTTCCGGCGACGAAATAAATGGTCCTATTTCCCGGATGCGGTGCAGCGCGTTAGCGGTGCACCGCTGATCCGGGATCGTTTCAAACTCAGCGTATGCGACGATCCCGGGTCTGCGGCGCACCACTTCGTGCTGCGCCGCGCCCGGGAAACGTACCGAGGAGATACCGTTTGAGTGCCGACACCATCACCGTCCCCCACGCCGACCTCCGCCGCTTCATCCGCGACGTGCTCGCCGCGCGGGGCGCGCGTGAGAGCGACGCCGGCGCGGTGGCCGACGGTCTGGTGTGGGCCAACCTGCGCGGCGTCGACGGCCACGGCGTGTCGCGGCTGCCGAATTATCTCGCCATCCTCAAGCGCGGCGAAATCGACTTGAAGGCAGAGCCGAAGCTGACGCACGATCGCCCCGCAAGCTTCGTGCTCGACAGCTTCTTCGGCTTCGGCCCGGTCGCCTGCATGCAGGCGGCGGCGCTCGCGGTCGAGCGCGCCAAAGCCATCGGCGTCTGCTTCGGCCTCGTCCGCGAGACCACCCACACCGGCGCCATCGGCCGCTACGCGCAATGGATCGCGCAGCAGGATTGCGCCGCGCTGGTGCTCGGCGCCGGCCCGGCGCTGATGGCCTATCACGGCGCGCGCGTGCGCAGCATGGCGACGAGCCCGATCGCCATCGCGGTGCCGACCGCCGACGGCGTGCGCCTGCTCGACATGGCGACCGCCACCATCTCCAACGGCAAGATTTTGCAGGCCAAGCAGACCGGCGCGAAGCTGCCGGAAAACACCGTGCTCACCGCCGACGGCGAGCCGACCACCGATCCGAACAAGGCCGAGATTCTTTTGCCGCTCGGCGGCCCGAAGGGCTCCGGCCTCGGCTTCATGTTCGAGATGCTGACCAGCGTCCTCGCCGCCGCCCCGATCCAGTCGCGCGCGATCGGCCCGGAGCAGCGCAAGCGCCACGTCGCCAACCTCGCCATGCTGGCGATCGACATCGCAAGCTTCCGCCCGCTCGCCGATTTCGCAACCGACGCCGCCGCGCTCGGCGCCATCGTCAAAGCGCTGCCGCGCCAATCCGGCTTCGACGAAATCACGCTCCCCGGCGAGCGCTCCAACCGCACCGAAGTTTTACGCCGCAAGTCGGGCATTCCGATTCCGGCGAAGCTGTGGGGGGAGCTTGAGGGAATCGCGCAGGCGAATGGGGTGGAGATGCCGACCGTCCTCCCCGGGTGATTAGGGTCCAGACTCATTAAATCCACCATACGAGGCTGGCAACCAGGCAGACAGAGGATAAGTAGTTCCGTGCCAGTCTGTCGTATCGCGTTGCAATGCGCCTGAAGTCTTTGAGTCTGTTGAACGCA